>Ga0233399_1000011_pt1 | contig 127255 bp, 115 predicted proteins | sample 43DmetaG_FD_182698 | JGI IMG/M metagenome (GOLD analysis project Ga0233399, IMG submission 182698) | Seawater microbial communities from Monterey Bay, California, United States - 43D | ecosystem: Environmental > Aquatic > Marine > Coastal | place: USA: California | collected 2016-11-08 | reverse complement strand
AGTCATCATTTTCCCAATAGAAAGTAGCATCTCCCACAGGGATATTACTATAGTAGTCGATACTACTCGCTCCTTTAGTAGCCACTTTGCTAGCTGTTGGGTTTAGAATCATATCCACAATACCCACCACATCAAGCACATTGACAGACGAGTCGTTGTTCACATCTGTGGCATAGTCAACAAATGGAGTGGGATTATTTCCTAGGATAAAGTCAACAGTGTTGACTACATCCATGACATTTACACCACTGTCTCCATTACTATCTCCAAGGGATGCAGTGAGTAGCTGAGAAGATACCGCATTTGAATAATCTGTTTCCTCAAAGCTTGTTCTAAGAATCTTGTACTTATAAAAGTATTGTGTTTCACGTACTACCTCAAAATCTTTTAATGAGATATCCGTAATAAGTGATTCATTGATCTTTACTGGGTCTGTAAACGTTCCGTCTTCATTGGCGGTGTACCTATACATATTATACCCTAGCACATCATCCAAATCAGACTCCGAAGGTGCGGTCCAATCCAGGGCGATCTCACCCAAACCAGCAGTGGCTATAAAACCAGTGGAAGCCGAGCCAGCGGATTGAACAAGCATGTTGAATCTATAATCCTCAACAGGTATCTCAAAATAATCAAGGTCTCTTGCCCCTTGAACACGAATTCGATTTATCCCATCAGCTGCACCAATGTTTACATCATGGGTGACTGTGTAGATTTTTCCGTCTGTAGACCAAGTTCCCTGCTCTGAAATAATCTTTTGATTGTAAGGCTCTCGCACACCATAAGAAATCTGAGGATCAATACTAGTATCCATCTCACGATTGAAATAAACTTTAAACTCATGAGAGCCAACACCAACTGGATCCATCTGATCGTACTCGTCCTGAGCATCCTTGCCGTTAACAAGGATCTTCCAAACATGACCATGTGGATCAACTGAGGGTATTTTAGTTAGAGATGAGAAATCAAATTTTCCGATAGTCTCAGAAGAATTATAAAAATGTTTTGAAATATTTGAAAACACAAATTCACTTGATGTTCCAAAGTAAATACTCCCTAGAGTTTCAGTACCAATCGAATTTTTTGCTGTTATTATAGGGTGTTCAGGGCTCAAATGTCCAGATTCACAATAAAAATTATAAATACTGGAATTTATTAATTTTTCAAAAGCACCTTCACTAGTCCCATACAAACTTGGACAGCATGCAATAGTGTGCCATACATGTCTTAGTTTGATGTCATTTAAAAGTAAGCCTGTATGAGTTTGGTTACTAAAATAATTTGGTTTACCAATTCCAGCCTCTAAATAAGAATCAATTATGTTAACAAAACTTGATGACCCTAACATATTATCATTATACGAAAGATATGAATCCTTAATTTCTGAATTTATCAAGTAAATACTTGTTTTGCCAAAATTTAGTTTCGATAATTTTAAAAAAGAATATTCAGATTCAGCATTACGATCTTCAATGCCATTCCAATTTTCAGTAGAAGATGTGATAGTGATAAAGTTTTCTTTATTACCGTTAGCTATAATTTTAGATCCATCATTATCAACAACTATTTTTGTACCCTTTAAGTCAATATACGTGCCTGGCTCAATAGTTAAAGTTGAGTTGTTAGTTAATATTAAATTTTGATTAAAAATATATTTTTTATTTTTTGATAATACCATATCGGACTCTATATATCCATCCAATATTATTGAATTAGTTACATTAATTATAATTTTCTGAAAAGACAAATAGTCTTGATTGTCCCCTGACCAGACACTGACTTTAAATTGAATATTTATATTGTCCGCAATGTTATCCGCCAGTTTTATTTTGAGGGACTGATCTAAATCTTGAAGGTTGGCATAAGCAGTTATCGACCCAATGGCAATCTCACTTTCTAAAATCTCTGCCTTTGAGGTATCTTCAAACTCCCAAAATTCAATCCCTACCCGAACATCATCTGTTGGTCCCCAGTAATTTTTTATTATTGGAAACAACTCTAATGTTTCCCCTGGTTCCCAAAAACCATTATTGTTCTGATCGTTGATCTCATCTTTTATGTCTGCACTTAAAACTTTAAGTACAGGGGTTGGAACTACATCTATAGCTGCTTTGATATCTACATTTTGACCACTTGTATTAATTAGATTTCCAAAAATCAGCTCTTTAGAGTCATCGGGTTTTTGTTGCATATAAAGTGCCATTGCTCCTGCAACAAGTGGCGTTGCCATGGATGTGCCAGTAAGTTTACGGTAACCTCCATTTGGAACTGTGTTCATAATACCAGATCCTGGCGCCTTAACCTCGTAGTTTAAAAAGTTTGAATAACCTGAGTAAATCGGACCATCTTGGTCGTAATTGTCATAACGCCCATTTCCGTCTTCTACTCCCAAAACAAAAGTATAAGCGCCTGGATAGAGAGGTGCACTGGGTAATCCATCAGGACATAACCTTGGTCCAATACATATTTTATTGTTACCAGCTGCTCCTACCAATAAACTTGATGCATATGCATTTTCAAGGGCAGATTTTAGTGTAGAGGACTCAGCGTATGATCCAAAGCTCATGTTCTGGATAGTGGCTCCGTTTGCAGTTGCGTAGTTTACTCCTTCAGCTATGGTAGAGCTGTTTCCAACACCATTTGATTGAAATACTTTAATCGGCATCAATTTTACATTCCATGTCGCACCTGTGACTCCTATTCCGTTTCCTCCAACTGCTCCTACTATACCTGCTACGTGTGTACCGTGCATGTTGTCATCTAGTGGTGCGTTGTCATTGTTTATAAAGTCCCAACCTCTTATGTCATCCACATAACCGTTTCCATCATCGTCATAGCCTTCTACTCCGTTGAGTTCAGCTTCATTGATCCATATGTTCGCTTCTAAATCAGGATGGGTATAATCAACACCTGTGTCTAGTATAGCTACAATTTGTGATCCATCTCCAGTGGTGTATTCATTCCATACATCATCAATGTTGGTTTGTGTGATGTTTGTTTGTTGGCTATATAGTGGATCATCAGGAACTGTAGTACTTGTTGTAGGTACTGGGGATAGATCTTTATCATAGATAATATCAGAAGCAATCTCAAAGTCGTTGATACTGAAATTGTAATTAGGTTCTGCATACTCTACATTAGGATCATCCTTGATTAGCTCGATTAATTGCAAGATATCTTCTTGATTATCATTGGTTTTTACAACAAAGATATTTTTCAGAGTCAAAGGCTCTTTAGGTTGATATCCATTTTTTGAGTTTTGAGCTTTTTTTGCTGCATATTTCGCTTTCATCTTTTGTTGATTGACAATACTAGCTTCAATCGATTTTTGATGAAATAGTACTTCATAAGATGCTATTTTATCTTTGACCCCAAGAAGTTCTCCGATATTAAAATCTGACTTTGCCTTTCCTGATTTGGCATAGTAGACTTTTGTATCTACCTCATCTTTTAACTTTATAATCAATTCACCTGGCTCAAAGTTCATTCTGTCTTGCATCACTGCGTTGGGTGTTTGCGCTAATAGGATATTTGTAAATAGGAAAAATAATATTATTTTTTTCATAAGCATGTATATGAGAGATTAATAGGATGTAAGATAATTCTGAATCATTCCGTAACAAATTAAATAAAAAAATTCAATTATAAATATAGTCGTTTAAAATTACGGAATAAATTACTGACAGCGAATAAAATCATTACAATGATGTTATTTTTAGTCTACTTCACAAATGGCAAACTATTTAATAGGTTATTTAGGTCATTAATAACTTAACTTTTGGAGTGTAATATAATCTGTTTATAATTATTTTTTTATCCCTCCCGAGCAACCTCTCGAGCAACCCCTAAAAACCAAAAAACCCGTAATTCATTGTTTATAAATGAGTTACGGGATAATTTTGTGGTACCTCCAGGAAGAATTTACTTTATTTCATTTAATCTTAAAAACACCTAAATCATTAAAAATTAATGATATAACATCATTTTTATTATAAAGACATAAAATGAAATAAAGACAAATAAACTACAAATAACTAAACTGCGCACACCTTTGAGCACACCCTTTATGCGCTGTATATTAGCTGTATGAGGAAAATAGTTAAACCACAATTAGGAACTGTAAGGTACAATTTGAAGGAGTCCAAAGAGACATTAAAACAAAGTAGAAAAGAAAGTCCAATTTCATTGTGGTTTTCCTATGGGAAACGACAAAGATTAAGATATTCAATTGGAATATCAGTAGGTTATGCAGATTGGGATTTTGAAAGACAAAGAGTTAGAAGAAATCGAAGTCTTATAATTAATTCAGCAACAGTTAATAGATACCTTGACAAGTTACAGAATGAACTCATTCATGATCATTCGGAATTAGTATTGGAGGGTAAAGAAGTTAATAATGAAGTTTTAAGATCTATTCTCAATAGGTTGACAAATCGAAATATTGAATCAGAAGTAAAAGTTATTCAAGACGATTTTTTTGTTTTTGCAGATGAGTTCATCGAGGAGAAGAGGGGTAGTATTGAAAATGTTACTTTACTACTATATAAACAGTCTTTAAAGAAACTTAAATTGTTTTCAGATTCCAAAACATCAATCGATTTCACATCTTTCACAAGACCTATTTTAAATGATTTTAAGAGGTTTTTAGAGGTTAAACAAGGTTTTAAATTAAACACTATTTCAAAACATTTCAAATCAATAAAAACGATTGTGTTGGAAGGGAAGAGGAGAGGTTTAATTGAAGATGTAGATCTCAGGTTGTTTTCAATTCCAACGGAGGAGCCAACAAAGATTTATTTAAGTGAGTATGAAATACGTAAGATGAAGGATTTAGATCTTTCAAATGACAAGACTATGGAGTTAGCAAGAGATATTTTCTTAGTGGGTTGTTATACTGGACAACGAATTAGTGACTACAATCGATTATCTGGTATCGATATTGTGGAAAAGGATGGGGTTCATTTTTTTGAAATTCTTCAAAAGAAAAGTGGTGTTAAAGTTAACTGTCCAATCACAAAGGAACTAAAAGAAATAATGCACAGATATAATAATCAACCCCCTCCAAAATTATCAGATCAAAAGATAAACAAGTATCTCAAGTTGATTGGTAGAAGATTAGATATGAATGAAGATGTTTTATGTCATGATACAAAGGGAGGAGTTAAAAGAACTTATACGCGTCCAAAGTGGGAAATGATGGAGTCACATACTGCACGAAGAAGTTTTTGTACAAATATGTATTTAAAAAGAATGTCAATTCAAGATATCATGCACTTTTCAGGTCATAAAACAGAAAAGGAGTTTCTAAAATATATTAGAATCACATCAGATGAGCGCACCCGACACATACTGGGACAGGGATTTTTTAATGTGTAAACTATAAAGTTATAGGGTGCTTTAGTTACCAGTAACGTTAGTCAACTGCTCTATACCCTTTGATAAATCCAATTGTAAAATCTAAAATCCATTTAAGAGTTAAGAACAAAAACCACAAAATAGAGATGAAAATGTGCCAAAATACTTTAATAAAATTAACAAAGAGAATGATCACCATGTAGATCATTTGAAAAGTAGCAGCGTTTTTCCCTCTAACTTGAACACCTCCCAATTTGAAACTTGAATAATTTGGTTTTAAGATATTATAGGAACCTCGTTTGTTTTTAAAGGAAGTACTAACTCCATTTTTTGAAACATTAAAGTTAAAAGGACCACTATTGTATCTTCCAATGAACTGAAAGTTACCATTCTGGAAACCCATTCTTGCACCCTTAAATAATCGTTTATGAAGGCGAAGTCCGTGTTTGGTGTTTATAGTAGCACCTACTCCATCACCCTTAAATGTTTTGGTTGCAGAAACACCTCCTGTTCTTGAAACTCGGATATTTTCACCTCTGTATTCTATTCTTTTTGAAGGGTTGTTTTTATCTTTTGAATTAGTGCTTGACATGAGTCAAAATTATATATTTTTTTCAATCACAGGATTAATATCCTTTGGGTAATTCTATTTTTTCTCCTCTAATTCTTTTCTCCAATAATTCTATCAATTTCTTTTCAGACATTCTATATTCAGTCCACCCGCACTGAACGATATCCATTTCTCCTTCCTCAAGAACATTAAGGTAACGATTGTAAACTTCCTTTAATAGTGAAGGAAGTGACTCAATAATCCCTTCTTTCTGATTTTTGTATTCAAATTCTTGATGATCACCATACCATTCCTCCAACACCCACTTCCCTTTTTTAAAATTGAATGTATATCCATCCTCTTCCTCTAAATTCAATTCTAATTGATCATTCTCAGATGGTGCATATTCAAAGTCAAAGACATTAACTGTATTGAGTCTCCTCAAAATTTTTCTTCTTTCGATTTTATCAATCAGATTGATTGGAGTCATAATCCCGATAGTGACCATTGTCTCCACGTCATCATTAATACTATTCATTCGTAGTATCCAATGAGGTTTTGTGTAGTCTACATCATCACTACAGGTACAAAGTCGGAATGGTCCATTGAGATCACACATAAATTACATACTAATTGGTCATAAAGATAATAATTTATATCTTTCGGAAGTAAAACTTTAATTTTTATTAAAAGTATAATGTTTAAAGAAGTATTCAGATCTAAAGGAATTAAACAGAAGTGGTTAGCTGAAAAGATGGGTGTTTCAGAAGTAACTATTTCAAATTGGGTAACTAAGAAAAGTTCTCCTTCAAAAAAACACCTCGAAAAATTGGGTAATCTTTTAGGTGTTTCAATTAATGAATTAACTTAATGACAGAGTCTACATTCAAATACGAATTTTCACTAACTGGGTCTTCTCTTCGGGTCAATGAAATGATTTTATTTGCCACAAAGTATATTAATGAGGGGTTACTCGAATTTAAATCAGATAAAGGGACAACCAATAAGAGAATGGTTTCTGAGTTCAAGAAAAGAATTGATAATTTGACAGTAAATCAGCAGGAATTGTTGTTGAACTCTAATTTTTCTAACCAAAAACAACTTGCCTTTCTATCGGCTTGTAAAACCTACAGTTTGCTGAGAGATTTTGTGATAGAGGTAGTTCGCGAAAAATATTTAATAATGGATTTTAATCTTAGTGATACAGACTACATTTCATTTATTAGAAGAAAAGAAATTAATCATGATGAATTGGCAAATCTAACCGATCAGACTCAAGCAAAAGTAAAACAAGTTATTTTTAAAATTTTAGAACAGGCGGGCATCATAAATAACGTCAGAGATAAAGAAATACAACTACAGTTATTAGGGGGATCAACCAAAAAGTCTATTATTGAAGATAATCCAGAATGGTTGAAAGTCTTTCTTTTATCAGATATGGATATCCAAAACGAATTGAATTAATATGGAAAATATAAGTAGAAAATTTGATCACTTGTTCAAGGTAATCTCAAAAAAAGGATTTCTCAATAAAGAGTCACTTGGTGGTGAAATTCCTTTTTTTATTTCCCCATATAATGCAAAACAAGAAATTCAAATTCGTGAGTCAATAGGTCTTCTCAAAAACAAATTGAGCAACCACGGTATCGAGGTATTAGAAATCAATCTATTTGATCTTAGCTGTGAATTATTGGAATCCTCAGGAGGTTTAGAGAGAATGTATATGGTAGAGCGTAAAAAGGGTTCTCAAAAGTTTCTTCGTGCACTTCAATCATCACTTAATATTCATGAGGTATTGGTTCCAAAAATTAAAGAAATAATAAACTCCTCCAATTCAAAAGTATATTTTTTGACAGGAATTGGTCTTGTATTTCCCTTTATAAGATCACACAACATTTTAAATAATTTACAATCTGTCGCCAAAGAATCTCCTACAGTTGCATTTTTTCCCGGTGATTACAACGGCCATACACTAAATCTATTTGGCCTACTTAAGGACGACAATTACTATAGAGCATTCAACATTGAAAAAATAGAAGCATGAAAATAAACTCCATCTTTCAAAAAAATATCAATAGAAATATTGAGACGGTCATCAAAGCTGATGATAGAGATCATATCTCAGACGAAGTTGCTGAATATGTAATCACTAACGAAATTTCTAAAAAAATTAGAGAATTCTTTTCTGCATATAACTCATATGCAGGTGCCAACGGTGTTTGGATTTCAGGGTTCTTTGGTAGTGGTAAATCTCACCTACTAAAAATATTATCTTATGTTTTGGAAAATAAAGAGTTTGATGGATATTCAAGTGGAGATTTATTTGCCGAGAAAATTGAAAATGATGAAATGCTAAAAGGAGATGTTCTTGCAGCTTGTAAAGTCCCTTCAGAGTCTGTACTTTTTAACATTGACCAACAGGCTCAAATCACAAGTAAAGAAGATGCTAATGCAATTCTTGAAGTATTTTATAAAGTATTCTATGATCATTTAGGACACTATGGGTTCATTCCTCATGTTGCCGAATTTGAAATGTGGTTAGATGAAGAGGGTATTTTAAAAGATTTTAAAGAAAAATTCAAAACAAAAAATGGAAATCAATGGGAAGATGTTCGTAAAAATTATTTTGATATAAAACTTCAACAGGATCTTAGTGCAGTTTTAGGGGAACTGAAAAACGTTGGACCTGAGGATTACATAGATGTTTTGGATAAACTTGAAGAAAACCACAAGCAATCTATTGAAGATTTTTGTAATAGAGTTCAACAATACATATCCAAACAAGAAAAAGGTTTTAGACTGAATTTCTTTGTTGACGAAGTTGGACAGTACATCAGTGATAACACCAAATTGATGTTAAATCTCCAAACCATTGCAGAATCTCTTGCTACCAAAACAAAAGGAAATTCTTGGATTTTGGTGACCTCTCAAGAAGATATGGAGGCCATTGTAGGGGATATGAATAAATCACAACAAAATGACTTTTCAAGAATACAGGCACGCTTTAAAATCAAAATTCCACTCACATCGGCTAACGTAGACGAAGTGATAGAAAAAAGACTTTTAAAGAAGAATGAAGATGCGCAATCTCAATTGAAAAAAGTATATACAAAGGAGAGAGATCATCTAAGAACTATATACTCATTCTCTGACGCAGGTGTTCAATTTAAGGGCTACAAAGATGATGGTGACTTCGTAAACAAGTTCCCTTTTCTTCCATATCAATTTGATTTATTTCAGCAATGTAGAAGAGCATTATCTACACACAATGCATTTCAAGGGAAGCACTCATCTGTTGGTGAAAGGTCTATGCTTGGAGTGTTTCAACAAGTCACTCAAAAGTTAGGAACATCAGGGTTAACTGAACTTGTAAGTTTTGATCAAATGTTTGAGGGGATTCGAAATGAACTTAAAGGAGAAATTCAATCTTCAATTTTAGTTGCAGAGAATAACTTAGATAATTCTTTTGCTATACAAGTACTTAAGACATTGTTCTTAGTTAAGTACTATAATAGTTTCAAGACTACAAAAAGAAATGTTTCTGTTTTATTAATTGATAGTTATTCTGTTGATCTGAAAGAACATGATAAAAAAATAGATGAATCACTCAACCTACTTGAGAATCAGAGCTACATCCAAAGAAATGGTGACTTATATGAATTTTTGACAGATGATGAGAAAGACGTAGAGCAAGAAATCAAAGAAGTAGATGCAGACGACCAAGCAGTTAATCAACTGTTAAAAGAAATTTTGTTTGATGAAATCATCCGCGACAATAAAATCAAGTTTGATGAAAACAAACAAGACTATAAGTTTACCAGTAAAATTGATGGAGCTGCTCTTGGAAGAGAAGAAGAATTGGGGATTGAAATTATCACTCCCAACTATCATTACTATGATGAAATAAACGAAATGGCCACCCAAACAATGGGACTTTCTATGATGCGTCTTCGCATGCCCGAAGATGGTGTATTTATCAAAGATGCTAAGATGTACATTAGAACCAACAAGTACATCAAGCAAAATCAATCTACATCATTAAAAACAGAAAGAAAAAGAATACTACATGATAAAGCGGTCCAGAACAACGAACGCAAATCAAATCTGGTAAAAATGGCAAATAATTTGTTGTCAAAATCTGATGTATTCATTAATGGTACTTCTCAAGAATTAGGCGCCACTTCTGACGGTAAGACCAAAGTGATTAAAGCCTTTCAAATTCTTGTAAAAACAGTATATCCAAATCTAAAGATGTTGGGTAATCATCAATACACTGAAGACACAATTAGAAAAATTGTACTTTCTACTCAAGATGATCTTTTTGGTGCTGATGATACAACTATTTCAGAGGCTGAAAATGAAATTCTAATTTTAATTAATAGAAGAAAAGGACAATCGGATAGAACTTCATTAAATGATTTAAAAAATCATTTTGGACTAAAACCTTTTGGATGGTACCCAAATGCTGTATGGTCTATGATTGCTCGCTTATACAAACGGGGTAAAATTGAAATGAAACAAGATTCTAATCTCTTGGAAGATCAACAGGTGGTTAATGCACTTCTTGTGAGTTCAAATTATGGCAATACCTTAATTGAGGTACAAAAAGATGTAGACCCAAAACTTGTTAGAGAACTAAAGTCTCTCTACTCAGAGGCATTTGACGAATCTTGTCCTCATCAAGAAGCAAAAGATATTGCAATCGGTTTTAAAGAAAAACTCTCTGCTGTACTTCAGGAAGTAAATGGTCTTGTTCAAAATTCTAATAATTATCCTTTTTTGAATTTATTAGAATCTATTCAAGATAAACTTAAACTATGGGCTGGGAAGGATTATAGTTATTTCTTGTTAAGTAGACCTGAATACGAAGATTTATTGTTGGATGCCAAAGAAGACCTATTGGATCCGATAAGAAAATTCATGAACGGAGATCAAAGAAAAATCTATGATGAAATTCGTCAAATTGTAAATAGTGATACCACAAATCTTTCTTTTGTTCAGGGTAATGAAATGGACCAATTAAGAAGTGTCTTAGTAAGTGAGAAACCTTTCTTAGGAACATTGATTCGAGATGCAAAGGGGACAATGGATAGTCTTAAGAGTAAGATCCTTTCTAAAATTAAAGAAGAAAAGGAGTCTGCTATTGAAAAAGTGAATTCAATTGTGATGCACTTTAAGGGAAAAGATGAGTTTTCAAAATTGAGTGAATCTCAAAAAGAAGAGATTTTATCTCCTTTTAATGAAGCTACAAAAGAATTAAAAGATGAACGTTTTATTTCAAACATTAAAAATATCACTCAAAATGTTCAAAACAGAATAGAACCTCAACAACTCACCAAGCTTCAGAGGTTAACATCAGAAGGTGCTGAACAATTCGAGTACATCAAAGCGAGTGGAATTCATGTTTCTTATGACAAACGAGAGTTGAAGACGAATAAGGATGTAGACGATTATATCGAAACTTTGAGAGAAAAGTACAAAGAACAAATAAGTAAGAACCGTAGAATTTCACTTTAATCAATGAATACAAACCAATTAAAGAAGTTTGCTCAAGAGGCCAGAAGAAAATTAATCGATCAAGTATCGGCTAAACTCATCTATGTTTTAACCTCAGATACTGCTGAACTTCGTGAGAAGAGTTCATCAATTAATAAACTTAAAGAGGCACTAAAAGAAACCTCCAAAGAACAATTGATAGACAAAGTAGCCTACACTTGGTTCAACCGATTTGTTGCACTTCGATTTATGGATGTGAACGATTATCAACCCTTAGGAGTCAAAATTTTATCTTCTCTGCAAGGGTACACAACCCCTGAGATTTTAGATGATGCAAAAAGAGGTAATCTAAACGAAGAACTTCAAGTAGATATTAGAAAAATTGGAGATCTGTTGGATGGACGTATTCCAAGTTCAAATGCTCAAAATGAGGTGTATAAACTTCTACTAACAGGTGTTTGTAATCACCTGCATAAAACTTTTCCGTTCCTTTTTGAACGTATTGATGATTATACAGAACTATTACTACCAGATGATCTCACCTCTGAATTCTCAATCATTCAAGATATCCGAAATGGAATGTCTAAAGAAGATTGTAAAGAAGTAGAGATTATAGGGTGGTTGTATCAGTTTTATATTTCTGAGAAGAAAGATGAAGTTTTCGCTTCAAAGGATAAGGTTAAGAAAGAAGATATCCCAGCAGCTACTCAGTTATTCACTCCAAGATGGATTGTTGAATACATGGTTCAAAATACCGTTGGGAAATTGTGGTTACTAAATAACCCAACCTCAAGATTAAAGGACCAGATGCCCTATTATATTGAGTCTGCTGAGAAGGATGATGACTTTTTAAAGATAGATTCTGTTGAGGAAATCACTTTATTAGATCAAGCCTGTGGTAGTGGACACATCTTAGTCTATGGGTTTGAGTTATTGACCAAGATTTACGAGGAACAAGGTTATAACACCTCAGAAATACCACAACTAATTATCAATAAAAACTTATTTGGTTTTGAGATTGATGAACGTGCTGCTCAACTTTCGGGATTTGCACTACTAATGAAGGCTCGAGAATATAATAGACGTGTTTTTAGAAAAGAATTAAAACCCAATATTCTTTGTTACAAAGACCTTAAACTTACAGAGGATGAAATCAAAGAGACATTTACACAACTTAAAATTGAACTCACTGATGAGTTATTATTTGACCTTAAGAATATTCAACAAGCAACGAATTTAGGGTCCCTTATTAGTCCTCATTCAGACGCTACATCTATAAAAGAAGTAATTGATAAAGTGATTTATTCTAAATCTTCTTCTGATGTGTTCTTAAGGTATCGATTAGAGGAGTTAGAGGTGTCATTAGAACATCTTCTCTTATTATCTAATAAGTACCATTGTGTAGTAGATAATCCTCCTTATATGGGTGGTGGGAAGATGAATAAAATTTTAGGAAATTACGTTAAATCCAATTATCCAAATAGTAAGTCTGATTTAATGACTTGTTTTATGGAGTCTGGATGGAATACTCTTCACAATAATGGTTATTTAGGAATGATTAACCTTCCTTCATGGTTATTCTTGTCTTCTTTTGAAAAACTTAGGAATATACTCGTTAATGAGAATCATATTGACTCATTACTTCATATGGGACGTGGAATTTTTGGAGTTGACTGGGGTTCTACCTCTTTTATTGTAAAAAACGGAAAATCAAACACTTCAGGTCAATACTTCAAACTTCATAAACGAAACTTTCAACACTTTTATCCTGAGGATATTCGGGATATTTTTCTAAAATCATTAGAGGATACTTCAGTAAAAATTGACTACGATAAGTATCGTGAAGGAGAAGAGGTGGCGTCTGTAGAGAATCTCATTTCTGATAAAGGCTTAAAGGTATTTTATAACATCAATCAAAAAGACTTCTCGAAAATACCTGGCAGTCCAATTGGATATTGGTTGAGTGATAAAGTAATTAATTTATTTAAAGAAAGTAAAAAATTAAATGAATTAAGCGCTCCAAGACAAGGTTTAGCAACTGCTGATAACACAAGGTTTACAAGGCAGTGGTTTGAGGTATTAAATTATAGAATAGGTTTTTCTTTAAGTAGAAAAGAAGCAAAGATCAGCAGTTATAAATGGTTCCCGTATAACAAGGGCGGTTCTTTCAGAAAATGGTACGGTAATCAAGATTTAGTGGTTGATTGGATGAATGATGGACAAAATATTAAAAATGATAAGCTTGACAAATTAGAAAGAGGGTTGTGTTTGCCCAGTAATTCAAAGCCTAAAAATATGGATTGGTATTTTAAAGAATCTTTGTCATGGTCAAAAATTTCATCCGGCTCTTTTTCTTTAAGATACTTTCCTAAAGGTTTTGTATTTGACGTAGCTGGCTGTTCAATCTTTACTGAAGATATTGCTTCTAATAAATTCATCTTAGGATTTCTAAATTCTAAAGTCATAGATACTCTTTTAAAAGTTTTGAGTCCTACTTTGAATTATGAGGTAGGAACGATAAAGTCACTCCCCATAGCAAATTTTAAAAAACTTCCTGATGAAGACCTCATAGAAAGGAACATTGAAATTAGTAAGTATGATTGGAATCAAAAGGAAACTTCATGGTCGTTTACTCAAAACGAATTGATGAAACACAAAACAAATAATATTGATGAATCTTATGAGTTATATGTTCAATTTTGGTCAAATAAATTTTTCAAAATACATGAGAATGAGGAAGAATTAAATCGTCAATTCATAAAAATCTACGGTCTTGAAGATGAATTAACACCTGAGGTGCAATTAGAGGATATTACTATTCTTAAGGAAGAAACTTCAATAATCAATGGAGAGTTAGTATTTGATCAAAAAGAAGTCTTCTTTCAATTCATAAGCTATGCGGTTGGATGCATGTTTGGAAGATATTCCTTGGAAAAAGAAGGACTCATTCTTGCCAATCAAGGAGAAACACTTCAAGATTATATTTTAAAAGTTGAGAAACAAGAATCAGAATTATCTTTTGTTCCTGATGATGATAATATTATTCCAATATTAGATGATGAGTGGTTTGAGGATGATATTGTAGGTAGGTTCTATGTTTTTTTGAAAGCGAGTTTTGGAGATCAAAATTTTGAAAAAAATCTTTCTTTCGTTGAAGAATCAATCGGAAAAGATATCCGTAAGTATTTTGTGAAAGACTTTTACAAAGATCATATAAAGAGATATAAGAAAAGACCAATCTATTGGATGTTCTCCTCTCCAAAAAGGTCATTCAATGTATTGATATATATGCACCGTTATACCCCTGACACATTAAATCAGGTTCTGAATGGTTATCTAAATGAGTACAGAGAAAAGTTAAAAACAAGAATTGAAACCTTAGATCATTTAATGGTTTCTGGAAGTCCTTCAGAGCAGAACAAAGCATCCAAAGAAAAGGATAAAATTCAGTTGGTTCTTTTGGAGTTGCAGGAGTATGAAAGAGAAATTTTATATCCATTAGCCACAGAACGTATCTCGATAGATTTAGATGATGGTGTATTGGTAAACTATAATAAATTTGGAAAGGCCATAACATCAGTTGCAGGGCTCAACGACAAGAAGGCTAAAGAAAAGGTTAAGAAATTTGATTGGATTGATACCACAACAATACGATGAGCAAGATAACAGAAAGTTTAACAAAATTATTTAATCAACATAGAGTTGTGTTTTGGTATGATGCCAAGCAAGAGCTTCGTGAGGAATATGAAAATATCTCTATTGAGGGTGTCAAAAAAATAGAAGGAGAAAAAAATCCATTTGAAATCAAAGTTTCTATTTATCAAGATTCGATTCAGAAATTTCTTTTTTACTTTCCCTATGAAAAACCTTCTAATGAATCTAATTGGTTATTAGATATGGAGTTGGCATATCATGTTTTCCAAACAGATCAGGAGGCACTTTACCTGCAGGAATTAGAACTGGACTATGCATACAAGTCATTGATTTCAGAAAATATTCAATTCTTTTCAGCCAAGGAGAGACGTGAAAAGTTGAAGGAATTGTTAGGTAAAGGAGATGAGCACTTAGAAATTAGATATAAGATGCTGTCAGTAGTCTTCGGTTCTGATCAATTGAATATCTATTCATTCTTGTTGGCTCATTTGAACGCATTGGCCAATGACAACTCTAAGTTTGATAGAGATTTAGAAAGATATGATTTATCAGAGTTCTACTGGTCTCAAATTAAAAAGGCATTTCACTTTAGTGGTGACAATTCAAATATCCTTGAGTTTATTATTGACGTGTTTCATTCTACCTCATCAATTGGAGTTGAATCTCGACACACTAAAGAAGGAAGAGTCTTATTATCTCAGTGGAAGGACTCAATCACCTATAAAGATGCCTACAGAATCTTGTCTAAACAAATTGCTGAAGCCTTAGATATTCAGGAAAAACTTGATACAATTCCTTATGAAAAAATTCTTAATGATGATCATTATGAACTTCTTGAGAAGAAGGTGGTTTCAAGTCTAAATGAGGAAGTTGTTAATCAAAGAATTAAGTTTGAAACTGTTCTTTCTCAAGTAAAACAAAGAAAAAGTAGTTTTTGGTTTAATGATTATAGATTTTACTACGATTGCCTTGTCTACGCTTCTCAATTATTAGAATTGGTCCCGAAATATACCCAGAAAGAATTTATCAGTATTGAATCGGGCATTAAAGAATATGAATCCACTTTATTTAAAGTTGATCAACTTTACCGAAAGTTTATTTGGTCCTATCGAGAGACTAACCAAAACAGAGTTTTAAATCAACTTTACCTAAAAATTGAGAAGGTATATTCAAATGATTGGTTACTCACTATTAATAATTCATGGCAACAAATAATCGATAGTAATACGAAGTGGCCAATTAAAGGAGTTAATTCTCAACAATTGTTCTTTAAAACTCACGTAAAACCTTTAGTCGACAAAAAACAAAAGGTTTTTGTAGTGATCTCTGATGCGATGCGCTATGAGTGTGGTGAGGAATTAGCAACTATGATTCAAAATGAAAATCGTTACCAAGCATCTGTAGAATCTATGATAGGTTCACTACCATCATATACTCAATTAGGGATGGCTTCACTGCTTCCTCGTAAAGATAAAATCACAATCAAACAAGGTTCAGATTTAATATTGGTTGATGGTATCTCCTCTTCAGGTGTGGATGGAAGAACAAAGATTCTTGAGGCTAATTCTGGTTGTAGAGCTACTGCAATTCAATCTGAAAAATTTATGAGGATGAATTCCTCTACAGAAGGAAGATCATTTGCTAAATCCTATGATGTAATATATATCTACTCAAATTTAATTGATAAAACAGGAGATGATAAAACTTCAGAGGATAGAGTTTTTGACGCTGCAAATGAAGAACTTGAAAATTTGATTGACTTAATAAAGAAAATTGCTGCTGTAAATGGTAATAAAATTTTAATTACCTCAGATCACGGATTCATTTACCAACACCATAAAATTGATGAGAGTGATTTTAGTAGATCTAATATTAGTGGAGATGTATGGAAATCTAATAGGAGATTTGTAATTGGCAGTAAATTGAAAACCGATGAAACTTGTAAGGCATTCAAAGGTGACGATTTGGGACTACAGTCTGATGTAGATTTTCTTATTCCTAAATCAATAAATAGGTTGCGTGTACAGGGTGCTGGGTCTCTTTTTGTACATGGAGGATCTACTCTTCAGGAAATAACCATCCCATTGATAACAGTTTCTAAAAAACGTGAAGACACAACTCGACAGGTAGAAGTGGACATAATTCAAACCACTGACCGAATCACCTCTAACCTACTTGTTGTATCCTTCATTCAATCCGAAATGATTTCTGAGGTCGTATTATCCAGATCAATACGTGCAGAACTTATTGCAGAGGATGGGACATCTCTGAGTGATTCATTTAATTATGATTTTGATTTTACACAAGAATCAGTAAGACAAAGAACGGTTCGCAAAACATTTACCCTTAATTCTAAAGCGAGCGGAAAATATAAGAATCAACGTGTTAAACTTCTATTGGAAGAACCAGTTAATGGAACCTCTAAATGGAAGAAATATAAAGAGTTTTTCTTCTCTTTAAATATCTCATTTACTAATGACTTTGACGACTTTTAAATATGGAACCATTAGATAGAAAAATTAATGATTATTTCCCTGGAAAGGTAGTTCGAAAGGACTTAACTAAACTGGTTAAAGGGAATGCTATTGTACCAACTTATGTGTTGGAATACCTTCTTGGGCAGTACTGTGCTACAGACGATGAAAACACCATCAAAGAGGGGATAGAAACAGTCAAACGAATTATAACCAATCATTTTGTTCATAGAGATGAAGCACAGATTGTAAAATCAACAATTAAGGAAAGAGGTTCGCATCGAATTATAGATAAAGTATCTATTAGACTCAATGATCGTGAGGATAGATATGAAGCATTCTTTGCAAATATTGGATTGAGTAAAATTCCTATTTCTGATGAAGTTGTAAAAGAACATCCTAAGTTATTATCAGGAGGTGTATGGTGTATCCTAACAATGGGGTATGTATCAACAGATGAGAAGAAGGCAACACCATGGGTTGTGGAACAGATTAAACCGATACAAATCTCAAATATCGACATCGAAGAATTCAAATCAATGAGGGGAAAATTCACCACGGATGAGTGGTTGGATTTACTTCTTCAAACAATGGGTTTAAATCCTGATGAGTTCACCAAGAGATCAAAGTTGCTTCAAATTACACGTCTTGTTCCATTTGTCGAAAACAATTATAACCTTATTGAATTAGGTCCCAAGGGAACTGGTAAATCCCATGTCTTTTCAGAATTATCTCCCCATGGAATTTTGATTTCAGGTGGTGAAGTATCAAAGGCAAAGTTGTTTGTTAATAATAGTTCAGGGGAAATTGGACTGGTTGGGTATTGGGATGTAGTTGCATATGATGAATTTGCAGGAAAAACTAAAAGAACAGATAGAGGACTTGTTGATATCATGAAAAACTATATGGCCAATAAATCATTTTCTCGTGGAACTGAGGTTTATGGAGCGTCTGCATCTATGGTTTTTGTAGGAAATACAGATCATTCTGTTCCTTATATGATTAAACACAGTGATTTGTTTGATGCTCTACCAAAAGACTATTACGATACTGCCTTTTTAGATAGAATGCATGCCTACCTACCTGGTTGGGAAGTTCAGAAACTAAGAAATGATATGTTTTCTTCAGATTATGGTTTCATTGTTGATTACCTCGCTGAAGTTCTAAAGGAATTGAGAAAAGAAGACAGAACTAATGATTTTTCAGAGTTTTTTCAATTATCAGATACCATTACTACAAGAGATAAAACTTCAATTGCAAAGACCTATGCAGGTCTATCTAAAGTGATTTATCCAAATGGTGGGATTCCTCTTGAAGAAGCCAGAGAGTTATTAGACTTTTCAATTGAATGTAGAAAAAGAGTAAAAGAACAACTCCGAAAAATGGATGAAACTTTTGAAAAAGTAGATTTCAGTTACTCATCCAAAGAGATGGAAGAACCTATTGAAATAAAAACTCTTGAGGAAATCGAATATGGAGATTTAATAGGTAACCAAGAAACTGAGTCACATAAACAAGTGGTGCCGTCAGAATCAAAAGTTGTTGCTGAAGAAACTTCTGTAAAAGACTTCCTTAAAGAGGGACAAAAAATAATTAGAGATAACCAGTCAGGATTATCTTATGACAACCTATTTGGTTCTTATCTTTTAGATGCCACTAAAATCAAATTAATAGATCCTTATATAAGACTTCCTTATCAACTCCGCAATTTCATGGAATTCGTTCGTTTGGTTTCAGAAAAGAAAGATCCGTTAAAAGAGGTTGAATTACACTTAGTCACTACAAATAGTGAGGATTATATTGAAGGAGTAAAAGAGAAGTTTGATCAAATGACCTACTCCTTGGAGTCTATGGGCATCAACTTCACTTATGAGTTTGATGAGTATGTCCATGACCGATCAATTAAAATGGATAATGGTTGGAAAATTGTGTTGGGTAGAGGTTTGGACATTTATCAGAAGACGGGGGGATATGCTGATATTACTGATTATATTCAAGAACGTAGATTATGTAAAGCGTGTGAAATAACGTTTGTGAAGAATTAAATGTCAAAAAGTAGACTCTCCAAATCAACTTTTATTAGAGGACTTCAGTGTGAAAAGTCACTCTATCTCTATAAGCACCATTATAGATTAAAAGATCCTACACCTTCATCACTACAAGCGGTATTTGACCAAGGAACCAATATTGGTTTATTGGCACAAAAAATATTTCCTAATGGTGCTGATGCTTCTCCCGAAAATCATTTTAAAATGGTTGAATCGGTGGGAAAAACACTAAATTTTATTTCTAAAGGGGAGTCAATCATTTATGAGGCTACTTTCCAATACAACAACGTTCTTGCAGCATTAGACATTTTGGTAAAAGATGAAGAAGGTTGGAAAGCGTATGAAGTAAAAAGTTCTACTAAGGTTTCGGAGACCTATATCAAGGATGCTGCCATCCAATATTATACCATTACAAATTCTGGTATTGACCTTAAAGACATATCGATCGTCCATATCAACAATCAATATACAAAAGATGGAGAATTAGACATTCATCAATTGTTTACCATCGAATCTGTATACGATCAAGTTTTAGAGTTTCTCCCACGAATACCAAATGAAGTTAGAAGACTTAAAAATGTGATTGAGAGTCCTGAACCACCAAATGTAGATATCGGAAATCATTGTTCAGATCCTTACGATTGTGATTTCAAGGGAACCTGTTGGAAACACATCCCTGACTACTCGGTTTTTAATATTTCAAGACTTAAAAAAGACAAGAAATTTGATTTATATAATCAAGGTGTAATCACATTAGATCAGATTGATCTTGGTTATACAGACCTAAACCCAAACCAAGTGTTACAGGTTCAATCAGAAGTTGATGGAACAACTCATATTGATATTGAAGAGATTAGAAAATTCACTAATGGATTAAGTTATCCTTTATACTTTTTGGACTTTGAAACAATTGGTCCTGCGGTTCCAAAGTATAATGGTAGTAGACCCTATCAACAATTAGTATTTCAATATTCACTTCATATTCAAGAGACTTTAACCTCTGAAATAGAACATAGGGAATACCTCGCAGATCCATCTCAAGATCCAAGAATTGGATTTATAGAACAACTGATTAGTGATTGTGGCACCAGTGGTGATATATTGGTCTATAATATTGGTTTTGAGAGGGGAAAACTAAATGATCTAATCGAGGTGTTCCCTGAGTATTCTAATGAGTTGAGAGGGATTGTAAATAGACTTAAAGACTTAATGATACCATTCCAACAGAAGTGGTACTATACCCCCGAAATGAAAGGAAGTTATTCAATAAAGTACGTTTTACCCGCACTTGTTCCTGAACTCTCATACAATGATCTTGAGATCAAAGAAGGAGGTACAGCATCTAATACTTTTCTTTCGATGGTAAACGGAACATTTGCGGGTGATGTTGAAGAAACAAGAAATCAACTCTTGGAGTACTGTAAGTTAGACACCTTCGCGATGGTCAAAATACTGGAGAAACTTCGACAGGTATAAAACTGATTTTTTTAGATAAAATTGAAAAAAATTTATTTTTTAAAAACTCGATTTTTTCCAAAAAATTCCAAAAAAAATTTGAAATGAAGTACGGGCCCCCCTCTGGGAAAGTCGAAATACCCTTATTTAAGAGGGGGCTTCGGAGGCCGACAGGAGGTCCTACAGGGGGTCCCCCTTCATTCTTTACCAATGTGCGGATAACAATAATACTGATCACCACCGTGACAGTGATCTATCGCTAATTATTATCCGCACGAAGATGTTAGGAATCCAAAAGTACTATAAACTCAAACTTTCATAAACACCCATCACCTCTTTTTCTCTTATTCCAAGATACCTTTTTGTAATACCCATTGATGAATGACCGAAGAGTTCCATCAAGAGAACAATAGACTGGTTACTGTAGTTGTTCAATTCCAAAACTCTTCTACCTAAAGTTTTTCGAAACATATGGGTAGATACATTTCCATCAACATGAACTTTATATTTTTTAAATATTTTTTTTAGGGAAACGTTCACCCACGATTTGTCAATGGGTTTGGTACCGTATTTATTTATGAAAATGAATTGACTTTCGTCATCTATTGATTGTTTTCGTTTGACACGAGATATAATTTCAAGTAAATCTTGATTTAATTTAATTCTTCGAGTCTTTTTTGTCTTTTGTTCCACTATTACTAAAATATCTCCCCCCGAAAAGTCGGTGTACCTTAATTTGAGTATATCCCCTATTCGTAAACCTGTAAATACTCCAATTGAAATGAGTAAACAGTATTTATAATTCCAATCTCGTTCTAATTTTCCAATTAGTGATTTAAAATCTTCCCACGGAATTGCACCGGTTGTTGTTCGTTGACCCTGTAATGACATTTTTAGATTTTTAGAAATTAACCCGGCTAACATAAGCGCAAAACTTTGATTATGCCGCATTTTTTATTGAAAGTATAAGGTGTCGGAGTCTTTCAATAGAGTATAGTCACTGCAACCTACTGCTGGTGTTGATGTTAGACCAATTTCAGTAACTTACACTTATGTCAAAAGTATAAGCAAATAAGTTTTTAAACATATTTTAGGCAGAATAGAATTCTCGCGGTAAATTTCGGTTATGGAAATATTTGGATACATTATTATCGGAATAATAATTTTATACATTCTTGGATTTATAGTAAACCTATTTTCACCTTCTAATACTATTACTATTGAAGAATTGTCAAATAATGTAACGGAGTGGTTTATTAAAATGTATCCTCTTAGAAAGAAATTCCCTCGAATTGTTATTAGTGATGAATCTTCCGATTTTGCGGGTACTTTCACTTTTTACAACAACACGATTACCTTATTTACTCAGAATGTAAGTGACTATGATGGTATTGTGGAGATAACTCTTCATGAACTTGTCCACTGGCGGGAAATAACCTCTCATTCCAAGGATCAATTTTATGATAAACAACTTAAAGAGTTCGGATATGAGAACCACCCTCAAGAGATATGGTGCAGAGCTGTAGCTGCTGAATTGTCAAAACGCTATATCAAACAAAAAATGTAATAGTTTGTCGTATATTTTTTAAAAAAATAGACCTTGATTAACAAGTAGGTCAATATCCCAACCAACCATGCCGATAAGAATTTAGTGTAATACATGTTTTAAAATCGGGTATCCAAGGGTTTCAATCTAAAGTTTATTTCAACACTGATTAGAATTTTCTTAGTTTGAACTGTAAAATTTTTCACGACAAAAAATTACCAATTCATTCAACAAAATCAACTTTTTGGAGTCTAATTTTTGTTCGGGTAACATGTTTAATTTTTCTTTAAAAAAATCATTTAATAACTCCATATTAGGTGGATTATTAGACCCACAATTCGTTAAATACCTATTGAAATACTCATAATTTAAATTATTTTTTCCTCTTATCATCTTCCTTAATTTTTTTAAGTTTTTCGACTACTGCTTCTCTAATTAAATCCGAAGTTGTGTATCTATTGTTATTTTCTGTGATAACGGAATCTATCAAATTTTTGAATTGATTCTCGGTTATTCGAACGATTACCCTTTTTGATTTTTTCTCTTTCATTGAATTGTTTCTATATAAGTATCAGGGAAAATAAAAAGCGTCAGACAGTTGATAATTTTTTTATTGAGGGGGTTGATTTCCAAAAATAAATTGTGTATACATTACTTATGTCACTGAATATAAGTGACTTATATATAATAATAAAATCATTATACAATGAAAAAAACAATGGAAGGACAATTCGAAGTCGTTAAAATCGATCAGATAGTAAAAGTTGAAGAATTCAAAAACTTCTACGAATCACAAACCGATGATTTAGAAAATGAATTAAAATCCTCTTTGGAAAAGAAACAGTTATTACCTTTAATTACCTCGAGAGATTTTCAATTAATTGATGGTTATCGCCGACTTAAGTTACTAAGTGCTTTAGGTAGGGAAGAAGTAAAAGTTCAATTTGTAGATGTAGAACCATCTATCGACCTTCGTTTATCCTTGAATATGTATCGAGTAAAGACCGCTAACGACCTTACTAAAGAAGTGTTACAGGTTTTTAAATCGGTTGAAAAACGACAAGGTCAAGGGAATAATGGTAAACCTTACGATCGTTACTCGATTATCAGAGAAAAAATTAACTACCGATGGAAATCTCCCAAGGCAATCCGCCAGTTTGATAAAATTATCGAAAATGACTTTGAGAATAATCTGTTATTAAACGGAGTTGTGAACAAAGGGTGGAGTTTATCTGACTGTGAAAAATATCTAAGTGAATTAAAAGAGATTGATTTAACCAAAAATCATGGATTCACAGAACAGTTAACAAAAGGAGACCTAACTATTAATCAAGTCAATAAATTCATCGAAGAGAAAGAAAACCTTCAAAACAATTACAAAGACACTTTTGTAATTCCGAATAAGGCAACTTCTTTTAAAATGAATTGTGTTGATATTACAGACATCTCTTCATTCTCAGAAAGTATAGCAACTTTATTTACTTCCATTCCATATTATATGTTGCGAGGTTATGATAAGAAAAACTTGTCATCAGAATTGGGTCACGAAAAAACACCTGAAGAGTTTGCGGATAATGTTGGAAAGATTTTTGGGAAGGTAGAAGGAGTTCTTAATAAGACGTCAAACGTATTTATAAATATTGGTGATACTTATTATGATGGTTGTGCCATGGATATACCGGGCTTGGTGAAAGCAGCGATATTAAAACACACAAAACTAAAATACAAGGAATGTGTCATATGGTCCAAACCCAATCCCCATCCACAGGGAGAAAAAGTAAAAAGACCGATAAATCAGATTGAATATATATTATGGTTCGTAGTTGATCCTTCAAAATCGAAGTACAACTTACTAAAATATAAGGATCAGGAAAAAGAAGTAAGGATTACGACTGGCGCAAAAGACGTGGATAAAAATGGAAATGTATCTAAGAAAAGAAAATCACTTTCAAAACCCTATAAGAAGATATACAACCACATTGCAGCTCAAGATGTGGATCATATGATTAAGTGTGTCACCGGCAAAAATAAACCAGCGTACGATGCTTTCCCAACAGGACACCCAGCATTGATGGCAGAACTACTTCCAGTAATCCCAATTTTAATGACAACAGACGAGACTGATTTGGTTTACGATCCTTTTGGAGGTGCTAATACCACTGGTAGAATCTCATTATTATTGAATAGACAATACTTAGGTACCGAACTTTTAACTCACTACCATAGAGTGGGTTGTAAGGTTCTTGAAAATACAATTGAAGAGATCAATCAGAATGATTTAGAGATTATCAATAGTGAGTACAAGGAAGTAGCAGAACTAACTGTAGCAGCATAAAATAATGAAAGTTTTAGTGCCAAATAATTTAAACGTACCTGACCTGATTGAAGAATTGAATCTCTCTAATCGAAGACAGAAATATGTTAAGGAGAAAATATATTATTTGATATCCAGAGTTGTGGCAACACATAAAAATATTAAAAAGTTTGATAAAAATGGATACACCGGATTGTGTTCTAAAGAACTCAATATGATCTTAAATAGAGATTATAAATTGATTTTAGACCTATTAAAAGAAAAAAATGTGATTGAGTTAGATGTCAATTATTTAAAAGGTGTGAGGTGTAATAAAATCAAGTTAAACGATCAATATCAAAAGACAGATAAGGTATTAAAAACCATAAGGAGAGAACATAAAACAGCACCCTCTAAAAACCAGTTATTAGATAGTTACTTCAACTACAACTTAGAAATACAAAAAGGGTACAAGAATCATGTAAAACACATATACGATACCCTGCGTCAAGAATTAACAAATGACAATCAGTTACTGGTTCTAAAAAATAAAATTGGAATCTGGTTATTGACAATAATTGATATTGAAAACAATCAGTATTGGCATAATAAATCTACAGCCAATTGGAGATATAGTTCCACAATAACAAATCTTTCCAAAACACTTAAAAAGTATTTAATTTATGAAAAACAATCATTAGTTCAAGTAGATCTTAAATGTAGTCAGGTATATCTATTATCAAGTATATTAAACTATGATTTCTTTAAATCTAATGATGAGTTATCATTTCATCAAATAATGAATTCTTTATTATCTGATAAAATTATAAAAGATGTTATATCATATCTATTTTCTCCATTAATGTTTGCGCACTTTGAGCAAAGAAAGTATTTGGGGAAAGATGAGATAACAATTAGAGATCATCATGAATTCCAAAAATTTAGAGATGCTCCATTTCAAGAGGATTTCTATTCACATTTATTTGAATTGGAACATGGAGTTTCTCCCACGGGTGCTCAACGTAAATCAATCAAAAAGGATATCATGTATGTATTGTTTCAAAACAATAGAAAACATCGAGAATTGGTTGAAGGAGTTCGGTTATTAGAGAAGTTTTATCCTTTTGTAAATCAATTTATTCTCAAGATTATGGACAGAATAGGTAAAAGAAATTTCTCCCTACTTCTGCAGCGTGTGGAGAGTTATCTGATATTGGATTGTGTGGTTCCAGAATTTCATAGACGCTGTTCTGTAGCACCAGTTTTTACAATCCATGATTGTGTCATTACAACTGAACAACATAAGTTAGAACTAACGAATGTGATGTTTGAAGTACTTCACGAAAAAACAGGTATTAAACCCGGTTTATCGGTTGAAAAGTTAGATCCCTCAGATCCACTTGATGATAATTTTATAACGGAAATAAGAGATGATATCTATAAGAAATCAACCAAGAGTAGATTTAAAAAAAAGAGTTGGTCAATACTGGACAAACATATTGAGACAACAAATGAATTTTTGAAGAACAACTAAAAAAACAAAATAATGAAAGAACAAACCATACAAATATTGAATGTAACAAAAGACGAACTAATCCAAATCGTTAAAGAAGGTGTCAAATTAGAATTGAACCGACAGAAGGCAATAGGTCAGACTACTTTTAATAACTCACATGAAAAGTATTTGAGTAGAAGTGAAACTGCAAAATTACTTCATGTAACAGAGGTAACTCTTAATAATTGGGAAAAGAAAAATATACTTGTTCCGAGTAGAATGGGTAGACGTGTCTTATATAAAGAGGCTGAAGTTTTGGAGAGATTGGACCATGCTGCTTAATTAAAGTATAACTGTATAAATGTTATGTAATGTTACAAACTGCGCACACTTTTGAGCACACCCCTAAAAAGAAAAAACCCGTAAAACCTTATAGTAAAGGATATTACGGGAATTTAAAGTGGTACCTCCAGAAATAAAACCATCAAATATTTTCCTGACTATCAGTTAGTTATAAAAAATATGGTACACATTGTGTACCACTATAAAATTTACATGTAAAAGTTGATTATGAAAAGTACTTATTTGGAAGGGTTAGAGAAAACTTTACCCTTGTAGTTAAGGAGAAGAATTGTTATGGAAATGACTACCCATATTGTACCAAACAAAAAATCTCCTTCAAAAAAGATGTCACTTAATCCATAAAAGAGATAAAAAACACCATAGAAATACCAAAACCAAGTCTGGTATTTATTTTTCTTCTGTTGGGGAACTTTGTCCATATCTACTCGTTGGGTGATATAGTTTAATCCAAAAACTAAAACCATTAAAAAACAGAAAAATAAAACTCCAAATAATTTATTGTCCATATTGTAAATTTAATGAAAAAAAGAGGAATTTTAAGGATGTGGGAGTGTGTACCACAAAAAAATATTTAATTACTTGATATACAATATATTAATGTACTGGTTCGATTCCCGAAAAGGATTAAAAATCATCAAAATAAGAAGACCCTAACTAATTGAATAACAAATAGTTAGGGTCTAGTGGTACCTCCAGAAATCAAACCACCTAGCAGTATGCTGATTATCAATAAGTTACAAATAATATGGTACACATTGTGTACCATTTGTGTTTTATTATGGTACTCATTGTGTACCACTTGACTCCTTGTGTACCATTTGTGTATTTATACGATTTAACCTGATTCTATATGAGGATTTGATATATTAGAGTAGGTGGTCTAAATCCTAGTAATATATCACCTACTCAAAACACCTTTACCTCTTTGTGACCATAATATATTTTCCAAAACCTGAAAATTGTTCAAAAGTTTTCTTCAAATTTCTTCTCATTTCTTAATTTTTCTATACTTATATATGTAACCTTCTCTCCAACATAGGGTAAAGAGGAGTTCATCCATGAGGGACGAAAGTTAGTTAGTGGGAAAGACATCGGTTAGTAATCTGTAAATAACAGATGAGGTTTCACCGGTAGTTACAAAAATGGTTTTAATATAAATCTGATAGGGGGAACAATGGACTGGTCAGATGAAATTTAAGATTCAATGTTTCTGAGAGGGTAAATCCTCTAAGGGGTTTGGTGTATAATATACTGAAGTACCTAATATGCTAGTAATCAATAAGTTACAACTAATCTACTAATCTACTAATCCACTAGAGGTTAATACTATTTTTTTAATATTTTTTAATTGAATAATTTGAAAAAAAAGTTTACAACCTCTTACTTATAATAAAGAAAAATAATATGAATAGAATAAAATTAAATGACAATGTTAGTCCAAATCTAAAAAGACTACGATTGATGGAACTCTCTGGAATTTCATTAACAGAAAATCAAAAAAAGAAATTAAAACCTCGTAATGAATCAGTATCACAAGAAGATGATTTTGATGATATTGACTTAGACGAAATACTAAAAGAAATGGGTTATTCAGAAGAACAAGAAGACTTATCAAAATTGACATCAAAAGAATTAAAAGAATTGATTAAAGTAGAGGTTAAGAATTACTTTGAAGAAACTTTTCAAAACCCTGAAGAATTAGATTTTAATGAGATTTTTGAGAATTTGACTAAATAATATATATAGATATAAAAAACAGATTTACATATGAAAAAGAAAATTACAATTGAAGAACTAAAAGGAATGTATGGAGTAACTGAAAGAACACTCAATAATTGGAGAAGAAATAAACAACTACCAATTATTGAAATAACTCCTCAACAAAAATGGGTGTATCAAGATGATTTAATCTCTTGGGAGAAAAGTTTTGCAAGTACCTGATAATCAGCATATTAACTAATCATCTGGGTGAGTTATATGTATCACTTGTTTTTGTGGTTTTATCCCAAGTCCATCAATGAAAAATGTTTTTTGAAGTTTTCTCAAATTAGGTGAATCACCATTCCCTTTTTGAGTTGGATTATATTCATATCCCATATCCTTACATAAATCAAATAACATTTTTTTCATATCAGTTTCATCTGAATGTGTATTCGGACAAACTTTTTTGAAATCATTATACAATTCAAAAGAGAAACACATCGTTCCATTGGTTTTATCATCTTTTCCAGATTTTAGAATGTAATGTTTCTTTTCTACTCTTTTAACTTTTATATAATCTATTCCCCATTGACATTCTTGTTGACCATATTTTTTTATTAATGATTGATAATTTGATGAGGTTTTCCATTTTGGATTTGATTCTGAATGAAAATCAGGTTTTGAATTCAACCAGACTTGAACACAACGAAACATGAAATTATAAAAATCATTCCAATCCTTCTTCTTCCAATGACCTTCATATCCTAACATCTTTTTTTCTGAATCCCATCCTTGATTAATATTCAAAGGATAATGTTTTCCTAAATCAGAAAATTCTACAATATGTAACCTTCTCATTGATGAACTATCATCTTTATCAAAAACTATATAATTTGAACATCCTACCATTTTTGGAACATCATCACCACTAAGTGTTAATTGATGACCATATTTTTTTTGAACTTTGAATGAACCTGTAATATCAGTAAATAAATCATGAATTTGAATTCCACCTTTTACTGGACCTTTTGATGGTAGTAATTCATCAATAAAAAATACTTTATCACCAAGATTAATTCCTTGATATCTGAACGGATTAGTCTTAATTATTGAGATTCCATTCTCTTCATATAGTTTGACTACCATTTCAATTCCTCTTATTATGAGTGATTTCCCATTCCCCCCTTCACGAGTTACATTGTTTATGTATCTATCTTGTAACAAAACCATTTTACTTATTCCTCCCATAGATTTTCCATGAATTAAATATCCAATACCACACATCAGAGATTTATATCCTTCTTCATTGAAAATATATTCTTTTCCATATTTGGGTTCAAATTTATTATATACTGCTAACTCATTGATTCTCAGACTAGTAGAGCATTTGACAAAAGTTTCAAATTCTCCATCCATACTATCATTGACCTCAACTTTTCCATTCCAACCACTTGATTTGTGAGTTTCTAATTTATCTACGAATTGGGATGTATATCTGTATTTATTTCCAACCACAGAACTATCCACCAACTCAATATTATTTTTTGTTATTTTGACAATTCCATTTTGAAAATTCAAATAACACTCTTTATCTGTATCTCTGAATATTTGATTCATTTTGAACTTCGGTAACATCTCTCTAGTTTGATATACCATCTTACATAGATTTACTCCCTTCACCACCCAATGGTCTTGAACCTCTTCTTGTTCCCAAGTTTCTGGGTCATCATTTTCTAATCTAACTCCGAACTTTTGACCATCTTCAAAATGTTCTTCATTCGTTTTCATTAGGAATTTTGTTACATAGTTATGAATCTCTTCATGACCTTCAATCGGATATACAGAATTATTATGTGAAATTGTTTTTAGAATAAGACCATCCTCGTTAACTAAAAATCCTAGACTACTTAAAAATTTAATAAATGATATTGGTTTGAATGAGATATCTCCGTTTTTCTTAGTTCTCCAAAATGGTTTTAATGTTTTATTCTTTTTCATAATTTAACTAATCTGTTTTTATAACTAATCCACAATATAGATAAATTGATTGACAAGATTAGTGTTTTCTCAGAAACAATAATTTGACCTTTTGTAATATGCTGATAATCAGCATAATAGCACATTATAAGTCATATAAGAAGAAATTTACCTCTTCCTGATGAATATAGGTACGTCTTTTTATTTTACATCTCTTAAAACCTCTTATTTTGATTTTCGGTCATGTCCTTCGTCCATGACCACTCACTCTTCTCTTATATTTTTTTTATTAATCTACTAATCTATTAATCCACCCTTATAGAGTTTTTTACTCTTTTAGGGTATACCCTGAAGAGTATCAAATATATTCCTGAAATCACTTGTTTATCTCAGACAATATTACTATATTAGGGTATAATTAGTAACAACCTAAATTAGTACCAGAATGAAAGTATTTTACTCCAGAATTTCAACAGAAGAACAATCAGATTTAAGACAATTAAAAAATACTGAAAAAGGATTTGATTATGTTCTATCCGATAAGTGTAGTGGGACAATTCCAATATGGGAAAGACCGAGAGGGAGTCAGATTAAAAATCTAATAGATGAAGGAAAATTAAAAGAACTTCATATCCACTCAATAGACAGACTCGGTAGAAATACAATAGACGTATTATCCACTTATAAAGAATTGACAGACCTAAAAATTAGAGTAGTTTGTAGGAATCCAAATATTCAGAATTTCAATGAAGATGGGACTGTAGATAGTTTTTCAGAAATGATGGTCAGTTTATTATCCGTGATGTCATCCTTTGAGAAATCCATGATAGATAGTCGTAGAAAAGAGGGGATTGAAAGAACGATGAAATTACACCCTGAAAGATATAGTGGACGAAAAATAGGAACTACCATATCACCTGAGAAATTTCTTATGAAGACTAAATCTCAGAATATAATTAAGGATTTAGATAATGGATATACAACGAGAGAAATTATGGAAATGAGAAGATGTTCTCCATCTACTATTGATAAGGTTAAAAAATTAAGAACAGAAGTTTATGAAACTATCTAAATCCAAAAAGAAAGAATTAAGATTAAAATTTGAAACCCTTAGAGGGAAAGAATATGTAAAACAAATTCAAAAAGAACCACTCGTTTCAAGTATTGAATTGGTTGATATTTTATCAAAATCGTAATGTGCTAGTAATCAGATAGTTATACAGCAAAGAGGTTTCTTGTAACTAAGGAACTTTTTTTTTTGTTTTTCTCGGTCTTACCCCTTTTTATATCGGAGTCAATTTTTTTCTCCCTAGAACTTTTTTTTTACCAAAACTACTAATCCACTAATCCACTAATCTAATAATATCACTTTGTAATATTTATATGTAGAGAACTGAATCTCTATGAAACAAAATGAATAAATATTATGGAAAATATGAAAGTACCTGAATATGAAATTGAGGGAATTTTACAAACACTAAAAGAAACTGGTCTAAAAGGAATCATGAAATATTCAGATGTACTTGTCCTGAACCACCTAGTGGAACGAGGATTTATACCAGACGATAGAGATGGGATAATCAAATCATTAAAACAAAATACTGAGATGGAGTATAATGAGATTATGACTCTAATAAACAGATATGATGAATGGAGAAAATATCTCCCGAGTTACTCGTTGAGGTTGAACCAAAATCTTGATGGTATAAATAAAAGAATGAATTCTGTAATTCCTTTCAGATATGTTGGACGTTCACCACATAAAAAATTAATTGGATTTGTTGATGAGGGGAGGGAAATATCAATCTATGATGGACTTGGAAAACACCTTATGAAATTGGGTTCAGTAGATAAAAATAACTGGTCAGTAAATTGGGGAACTTATTCAGAACTTCAACAAGAACACACCACATATATAACTGGATGTGTTAAAGACTTAAAAAAATATAATTGGTTGTAATGGAAGATAAGTTCAATGAATATATAGAGGGTTTAGAAACAAATAAATGGGTTGGAGTAACCGATTTGTCTGAACAATTTGGAGTATCTGAGAGAACCATCTTTTCATGGTTAAAGGATAGAAAAATTGAAGGAGTAAAATGGAAGAACCGAAGACTTATAAATGTTGTATCTGTCTTTGGATATTTACTAAAAAAGAAGGTGATTGAGATAAGTCAAATTAGAGAAAAAGAAATTAAAAGAGAGTTGGAATTAAAAGAATTTAAGAATCTCTAATTTGAGAAAGTTAACTTGCTAGTAATCAGCAAGTTACATCGTGATTGAGGGGTTCCACCAATCTTAATTTTTTTCATTCCCCTCTTTCATGATAATCTACTAATCCATTATTCTACGAACCTCATCCATATACATTTCTTTATTTATAATCCCTGAATCAAATAATGATTTATATTTTGTTAATTGTTCAGTTTGATGAATAGTAATTCCATCTTTTGAGATTTCTTTCTTTTCTTCCAAATTAGTACTAAATACCTTATCATTATTTTTCATTCTATCCCCTTTCAAAATATCATAATATCCATCAAATACTTTTTGAGATTTGTGACCGGTCATTGACATGATTACTCTTGGTGGTGTTCCAATTTCAATTTGTTCACGAATAAAAGTTTTTCTCCCAATATGTGATTTGATTTCTCCCCACAATGGGACTGATTGATTTGTTCCTTTTTTAATTGATTTATCTAAATTATATTCTGGGTTTTTTACTCCTCTATCCAAACCTAAAATTCTACAAACCTCCTTGATATGTTTATTAAATTTTGGATTAGAAATTGGATTCCCTTTTAATGTTCTTGGAAACAAATAATCATTTCTAGTTTTTCCACTTGAATATTTATTGAAAATATTATGTGTTAATCTGTTTAGGGGAACTCTAGTTATTTTATTTGTTTTTTCTGATTGGTACATGATTTCTCCCTTTGACCTATCGTTTTTATCAAACTCTTTTGAATCTACAGTTATATTTTTCAATTCTCCGAACCTCATCCCAGTTCCACATAAAAACAACAGAATGTCTTTATACACTTCATAAGATGTGAAATTTCTATATTCTGTTTTTTTAAGACGAGGTGTATAATCTTTTAGGATTTCTATTTTACCATTATTAATATGTTGTTCATATCCTTTTCTTAAAGTGCTAGTAATCAGCAAGTTAGCACATTTGAATTCAAACTCTTTGAATGAGTCAATTTTTATAATATCATCTCTAGTTAGAAAAATTATATTTTTCTCAACATCTGAAAATATCTTTCTTGGTGTTGGAATTGTGAAGAATATGTTGAAGTTTTCTCTAACCCATTTAGAAAATGAATTCAGAATTTTCAATCTCTTTTTTATTGTAGAAGGTTGTAAACCTCTTTTATCACAATATGTAATTAGACCAGTGACATATGTTACATCAATATCCTCTGGTATTAGGTGTATATCCTCTCTCTCCTGATAGATTTCTGTCCATCTGATTAAATCCTTTATAGAACCCACAACACTTCTTATATAGGAATCAGAATTCTGAGTTAAAATTTTATAATCATCCGATGTAATCCATGATTGATATTTTTCTAATAGAATTAAAAAGTGAACTTCTGAAAGTTGATTTTTCAATCTCTTTTTATTGAATGACCTTAATTTTGTCAATATCAAATCCTTTGTTGGGAGATTCCCCTCTCTCTCAATATCAAAGACTACATCCTCAACTCTTCTTAATTCAGATTTTAGAGAAAGATTTTTATATGAGGAATCGGGTTCTTTTTCATGGACTGGATTTTTTTTATGAGTTTCTTTCCAATTTTGTATCCAACTACCGAAACTGACTGAAATCCCAGTAGTTATATTAAATCGTTTTTTGTTGTAATCAAAGACTCTGATTATGATTTTTACATCTTCATCAGAAGTATATAATTCCTTTTTTTTCCTAAAATGTTGGGTTAAAAATATATTCATATGGTACACATTTAATACCCTAAATATACAAAAAGAACCAGTAAATGGTACACATAGTGGTACACAAAATGGTTATATAAAATACAAAACCCTCTAACTCAACGAGTTAAAGGGTTAAAAAGTGGTACCTCCAGGAATCGAACCAGGGACACAAGGATTTTCAGTCCTTTGCTCTACCAACTGAGCTAAGGTACCATTGCCTTAGCGGATGCAAATATAAAATGTTTTTTTACATCTACTAAAGAAATTTAAAAAAATCTGTTGTATTTTTGATATTCTTTAGCAAACAAAAGATGAATCTAATCATAGATATAGGTAACACAAGAGTCAAAGCAGCTGTTTTTGAGAAAGATACATTGATAGATCTTATTTTTTTTGATAAAGAAAGCATTTTATCAGAAATTAAAACAATCACCAAAAAGTATCTAATTTCAAAGGCTATTTTGTCTAATGTTGCTCTGATCTCCGATGCAACGTTGAAAAAAATAAAAAAAATAGTTCAAATTCGGATTCTATCTTCGTCAACAAAAGTACCTTTTATCAATCTTTACCAAACACCAAAAACCCTTGGGATAGACAGAATTGCTTTGGCCGCAGCTGCGGTTACTCAGTTTTCAGAGAAAAATGTATTGGTGATTGACGCAGGTAGTTGTATTACCTTTGATTTGATTACTTCTAAAAAGGAATACTTGGGGGGTGCCATATCGCCAGGAATCAAAATGAGATTCCAATCCTTGAATTATTTTACTGCAAATTTACCATTATTAGAAAAAGAGGAGGTCACAAATTTTATAGGAGTCAATACCCAAGAAAGTATCAATTCGGGGATTGTAAACGGCGTGCTTCAAGAAATTGATGGGGTTATCAATCAATACAAGAAAAAATATTCACATTTAACAGTTGTTTTAACAGGAGGGGACACAAATTTCTTGTCAAAACAATTAAAAAGTAGCATATTTGCCCATCAAAATTTTCTTCTAGAAGGACTGAACGATATTTTGATATTTAACTCAGACACATGATTAGAAACATCTTATTCGTTTTTATACTAATAATTTCAACTGCGGCATCAGCTCAAAGAACAAATTCATCACCTTATTCTTTTTTTGGAATAGGAGAAGAATTCAATCCTCTTACCATAGAACAGAGTGCAATGGGAGGAATTGGTGTTGCTTTTAGCCATTACAAATACTTAAATTTTACCAACCCTGCAGCTTACGCAAACTTAAGATATACTACCTATTCTTTTGGGATGCTAAATAACCAATTAACTGTAGACGACGGAGTCCTAGAACAAACGTCAAATGCGACCAGTTTGAGTTATTTTACTTTAGCATTTCCGATAGGGACTAAAGCGGGGATGTCTTTTGGAGTTCAACCGGTTTCCTCTGTTGGTTATTCTTTGGCCAATTCGGTCCTAGATTCAAATGGGGATACTATGGAGGTATCGATTTTCTCTGGGAATGGTGGTGTAAGTAGGTTTTATGGGAGTCTCGGTTTAAAAATATTTAAAGGACTTTCTTTTGGAATTGAAGCAGCCTATAGTTTTGGAAAAGTAGATAATAGTATTGCCAATCAAATAGCAAATGTAGCTTTAGCCACAAAATTCAAAGAAAATAAACAAGTAAGAGGGGGGTCTGTGACAATGGGAGCTCAGTATAAAAAACAACTGAAAAACAAACTTGAAATCAGTGCTGGAGCCACATTGAAATTAGGGAACGATATAAAAGTTTCAGGAAGTAGTCAAACTTATTCTTTAACCTACAGTAGTTCAGGTTCCGAAATAGCTAGGGATACACTTTCGTTTTTGGATACAGACGGGAAACTAAAAAAAATACAATCTATTGATGGAAAGTATCGAATGCCAATTAAAACAAATTTTGGGTTGGGTATTGGGAAGTATGATACATGGTATGTAGGAGTAGAATATGAAAATCAAAATGCTATAGAAACATTGGGTTTTTCAAATGCATCTAATTCAGCCTACAATTATGGAGCGTCAAATAGATTTTCTCTAGGGGGGTTTTATCTCCCCAAAATAAACTCCATATCTAGTTACTGGCAGCGAGTTACCTATCGAGCAGGGATCCGCCTTGAAAATACAGGTTTACTAGTAGATGGCTCTGGTTTGAATACAAATTTTACTCCCATCGATGATCTTGGCATATCTTTTGGACTAGGATTACCATTGAAGCAATTATCGACACTAAATCTAGGGTTTGAGTTTGGTAAAAGAGGAACAACCACCAATTCGTTAATACAAGAAAACTATTTTAATTTTAGATTAGGGTTATCTTTGACGGATACAAATTGGTTTCAAAAAAGAAAAATTGATTAAAACAACAAAAATAAAAAGTATGAAAAAAACAGCGTTTTTACTAGTTGCTATGTTTTTGATAACGTTTACAAAAACAAGTGCTCAAGAGGATATAAACAGAGAATGTACGATTAAGTATAATCTTTTTAAAGGAGATTTTCAGTCTAAAAAGTACGATGAAGCTTATACCAATTGGTTGTTTTTGATGGATAATTGTAAAGATTTATCGGTCAATATTTATAAGTATGGAGCGACATTGGCAGAAGATGTAAAGAAAGATCCAGTCTTAGCCAAAAGAGTATACGAGCAAAGATTACAGTATTTTCCAAAAAAAAATCCAGCAAAGGTTCACAGTGATTATGCTACCTTTTTATCAAAAAACAAATTAGCTTCCGATGACGAGATTTTTGCCATATTAGAAAAAGGATATGGGATCGATCCAACGAAAATGGGGGTTAAAAATTTATACAAATATTTTCAGGGAGTAACCGATAGAAATAAAGATACCAATCCTCAAAAAGTATTTGACACCTATGATGATGTTTTAGAAAATGTAACGCTGAAGCTAGAAAGCTATGCTAAAAAATTAATTCCATTATCAGACTCTACAAAGGTTCTAGGGAAAAGAGAGAAAAGCCTAAAAAGAGCCTACACCATAAATTCTAGAGCTCTTGGTACAGTTGAAGGAAATTTAGATGCGATCATCTCTGAAATTGCTACCTGTGAAAGATTGGTGCCCTTATATCAGAGAGATTTTGAAGCAAATAAATCAAATGCTATTTGGTTAAAAAGATCTGTTTCTAGAATGTTTAACAAAGGATGCCAATCGGAACCTTTGTTTGAAACTCTAGTAAGAGCCTTTGCGGAGGCTTCTCCATCTCCAGAGGCCTATGCTTTTTTAGCGAGTGTTTTGGAGGATAAAAATGATATAAATGGAGCTTCAGAAATGAGGCAAAAGTCTTTTGACTTGGAAACAGATCCGATCAAAAAAGCAAAAATAAAATTAAAATTTGCACAAGCTGCAAAAAGTAGAGGACAGTTAAGTAAAGCCAGAAGTCTAGCGAGAGAGGCGATTAAATTCAATGCTAACTTTGGAAAAGCCTATTTATTTATTGCTAAGTTATATCAAACAAGTGTGAATAAATGCGGTAAAAATGAATTTGAAAAAAGAATGGTTTATGTTGCCGCCCTCAACAAGGCAAGAAGAGCTGCTTCTGTAGATCCAGGTATTTCAGGGATGGCTAAAAAATATATCAGAAACTATAAAGCCAACGCGCCAAGTAAAAAAGTTATTTTTACAGCAGGGGTAGAACCCGGTAGTAATTTCCAAATAAAATGTTGGATTGGAGAAACAGTTAAGGTTCCTTTAAAATAATTTTTTGAAAATCAGAAAAAATATAATCCAAAAAAGCATTGTTGTATTGAGTTTTACAGCAATGCTTTTTTCCTGTTCTAATAATACCCAAGAAGTGAGAGATTTTCTTGCCTCCAAAAATTTACCTATTGGTATTGCAAAAAATGCCTTACACGTCTACAAGGACTCGGGAAGAATTTCGTCAAAGTTAATTACTCCTTTATTGCATGACTTCAGTAACAGAAAACAACATCCATACAATGAGTTCCCTATGGGAGTTAAAATCATCAATTTTGAGGGTAAAGATTCTGTCACAATAACGGGTAATTATGCCATATCTTATTCTAAGACATCTGTTTCTGAAATCAGTGGAAATGTTGTCGTTTTAAATCATACTGAGCAATCTAAATTAGAAACAGAACGTTTATTTTGGGATCAGAATACAAAATATTTTTTCTCTGAAAAAGCATTTACTCTAAGTACTGTAAAGGATACTGTCTACGGTATTGGGTTTGAATGTAAAGAAGATTTAAGTATGCATTTGGCAAAAAAAACAGTAGGAAATTTAATCACTTCAGAAAAATAATGTAATGAATACAATTTGGAAATTTTTTCAGTACGGCTATTTAATAGTTGCACTAGTATGTATAGTAGAGGCTTTTGATAAATGGAATTTAGAGAGGCAAAAAGCCTATTTGTTTTTGGGTGCATCAATTTTTATTATCTTAGTTTTTTTCTTTAAAAGACATTTTAGAAAAAAAATAGAAAAAAGAAACAACCTAAATAAATAGTGTATAAATTTCTTCATGGAAATTGAAATTATCATCATACTTATCTCAATTGTTTTTTCCGCATTTTTTTCGGGAATGGAAATTGCCTTTGTTTCAGCAAATAAACTTCATATTGAACTAGAAAAAAAAAGAGAAGGTTTCATTCCAAAAATTCTTAATAAAATTACACATAAATCATCGAAATTTATCACCACAATGTTGGTTGGGAATAATATTTCTTTGGTGATTTATAGTTATTATATGGGTGTTTTTTTAGTGGATATTTTTTCACTAGAGGGCTACAACAGTTTTTCTATTTTATTAGTTCAAACCCTTATTTCAACACTTGTTATATTGATTACTGCGGAGTTTCTACCTAAGGCTATCTTCAGAATTTACGCGAATGAAGTTCTAAAATTATTTGCGGTTCCAGCCTATGTTTTCTATGTTGTATTTCATTTTTTTTCAGAATTTATTACTTTTATTTCAGACTTTTTTTTACGAATTTTCTTTAAAACAAAGGCTGATGAATTACAAACAGCTTTTAGTAAAGAAGAGTTAGGGAATTATATCTCAGAACAATTAGAAACAGGAAATGAAAATGATGAAATAGATTCTGAAATTCAGATTTTTCAAAATGCATTGGATTTTCATAATGTAAAAGCAAGAGAAGTAATGGTTCCTAGAACAGAAATTGTTGCTGTAGAACTTCATGAAAAAGTAGCGAATTTAAAACACATATTTATAGATACAGGATTGTCTAAAATATTAGTTTATAAGACTTCTTTAGATGATGTGATAGGATATGTTAACGCTTTCGAATTGTTTAAAAAACCCACAACAATCAAATCTATTTTATTGCCTTTAGAGATTGTACCTGAGTCTATGATGATCAATCATGTTTTAAATAATTTAACAAAAAAACGAAAAAGTGTTGCTGTGGTTGTAGATGAATATGGGGGAACTTCTGGGATGATAACCCTAGAGGATATTGTTGAGGAGTTATTTGGTGAAATTGAGGATGAACACGATACACAAGTATTTTTAGAAAAGCAAATTTCCAAAACAGCATTTAATTTTTCTGCAAGATTAGAAGTAGATTATTTGAATGAAGAATACGGTTTAAACATTCCAAAGTCTGAGGCATATGAGACCCTCGGTGGCTTTATTATTAATTTTACAGAAAGTATTCCTAAAAAAAATGAAGTCGTAAGTATTGAAGGGTTTGATATAAAAATTATCAAAATGAGCACTGCTAAAATTGAAGAGGTATCCCTAAAAATAACCGAGGAAGATACCTAAGGGTTACGATTTTACTAGCAAGGTTTTAGAACCCCCTCCTTCCAAGACTAATAAGTATAAAATCGGTTGCAATATTAAAAGCCAAATTGTATATTCGCAGACCGAAATTAAATAAATGACGTATGGCAGTATTAGCGAAAATTAGAGAGCGTTCAATGTTTCTCATCATTATAATTGGTTTAGCACTTTTTGCTTTTGTGTTAGACCCCTCTACACTAGGTGATTTTTTCAATTCATCTAAAGTTAATGAAATAGGGGAAATAAATGGAGAAACTATTTCAAGACAAGCATTTGCTTCAGAATTAGAAGCATACAAGCAACAAGCCGGAAATCGTATTTCTGAAATGCAGGCAAGTAAAAATGTATGGGACAATATTGTTAGAAAAAAAATCTATCAAAACCAATTGTCAGAAGCAGGGATTACTGTGGGTGAATCAGATGTTTGGCGTGAAATTATTAATGCAGGTTCCGTTCAAAACAATCCTCAATTTCAAAATGAAATAGGGACGTTTGATGAATCAAAATTCAAACAATTTTTAGCAGACACAAAAGAAAATAATTCTCAAATGTGGGCTGCATGGTCTAATTATATGAATAAGATTAGAGAGAATGCAGAGAAGAATACCTATAATAACCTAGTTACTGCGGGTCTTGGAGCTTCGTTAAAAGAAGGAGAGTTTCAATACTTTTCAGATAATACCAAGTTGACTACTCAATTTGTATTTGTTCCTTATTCTTCCATCGCGGATAGTTTAGTATCCGTTTCCAAGAGTGAAATTTCCTCTTATATTAAAGAAAATGCTACCAATTTTAAGGTAGATGAATCTAGAGATATTTCATATGTAAAGTTTGACATTGCTCCTACTTCAGATGATGAGAACATCATTAAAGAGGAAGTAGCAGGTTTTATTGAAGATCTAAAAACAAGTTCAAATGAAAAAGAATTTTTAGATGAAAATGATTCTGATTCGGACTTAGATGAAAACTTTAAATTTGAAAATAGTGTTAACGAAACAGTTTCTTCAGATATTTTTAAAGCATCAAAAGGAGCGGTTGTTGGACCTTACAAAGACAAAGGCTTCTTTAAAATATCAAAAATTACTGCAATCAATAAAATGCCAGACTCTGTAAAAGCAAGTCATATTTTAATTCCTTTTGTTGGTGCGCAAAGAGTTGCTCCAGAGATTACAAGAGCAGAAGATGAGGCTAAAAAATTAGCGGATAGTATTTTGAAGGTTGTCAAAAGAAATCGAAGTAAGTTTACAAGATTGGCCAAAGACTTTTCTTCTGACAGAGGATCTGCAGAAAAAGGAGGTTTTTACGATTGGTTTAATTACTCAAGAATGACTCCAGAATTTAGAGATTTTGTTTTTGAAGGTAAAAAGAGAGAGATCGGAGTTGTCAAAACACCATATGGTTACCATGTAATTAAAATAGATGGGCAAAAAAACTTCCAACGTGTAGTAAAGCTGGCAACTTTTAGTAGAAAAATAGTTGCTTCTGAAACTACAGAGAATGCAGTTTTTCAAGAATCAGAGCAGTTTGCACTATCAATTTCCAAGGATAAAAAGTTTTTTCAGGTAGCGAATGAAAATAAGTACAAAACAAAACCAGCAATTGGTCTCAAAGCTTTAGATGAATTTGTTCCTGGTTTAGGAAGTCAAAGACAGATTGTTTCTTGGGCTTTTGGAAAAGAAACAACTCCTGGAGACTTTAAGCGTTTTGATCTTGAAGGAAGTCATGTGGTTGCTTTTGTAACTGCTAAAACTGAAAAAGGATTATTATCTGCTGCCAAAGCAACGAATAGAGTGAAGCCAATTTTAATCAATGAAAAGAAAGCTCAATTAATCGCTGAGAAATTTAGTGGAAATACTCTTGAAGCGCTTTCAAAAGAAAATGCGACGACCATTAAAAAGGCAAATGGAGTTACTTTAAAAAATCCTACATTGGCCGGAGCAGGTTCTGAGCCAAAAGTTGTTGGAGCCATGTATCATGCAGAATTAAACAAGGTGTACAAAAACATTTCAGGTAGAAAAGGGGTATATGCTTTTGTCTTAACAAACAAAGAGTTACCCTCTGCACTACCCAACTATGAGTCTTTGAGAAAAAATATTTCTGCTGAAAGAAAAAGAAAAACGATTATGATATATGAAGCTATCAAGAAAGCTTCAGATGTTCAGGACAATAGAGCAAGCTTATATACAGCAAACTAATTTAGAGTTTGTAAATAACTAAAAAAACCGTTCAAATTTTGAACGGTTTTTTTTGGTAGTTTAGTTAAAATTGAAAGGAATATTTCTAACCATTCATAGAGATTAAAAATTCTTCATTGTTTTTAGAAAATTTAATTCTCTCATTAATAAATTCCATGGCTTCAATTGGATTCATGTCCGCAAGATATTTACGTAAAACCCACATTCTCTGAACGGTCTTTTCATCTAATAATAAATCATCACGTCTTGTAGAAGATTTAATCAAATCGATTGCTGGATAAATTCTTCTGTTAGAAATATTTCGATCTAATTGAAGTTCCATATTACCTGTTCCTTTGAATTCCTCAAAAATTACTTCGTCCATTTTAGATCCAGTTTCTGTAAGAGCAGTTGCTATTATAGTTAAAGATCCTCCATTTTCAATATTCCTTGCGGCTCCAAAGAATCGTTTAGGTTTGTGAAGCGCATTTGCATCGATACCCCCTGAAAGAATTTTTCCAGATGCAGGAGCGACGGTATTATAGGCTCTTGCTAAACGTGTAATTGAGTCTAATAGAATGACAACGTCATGTCCGCATTCAACCAGTCTTTTTGCTTTTTCTAAAACGATATTTGCAACACGAACATGTTTATCGGCAGGCTCATCAAAAGTAGAAGCAACCACTTCTCCTCGAACACTTCTTTGCATGTCTGTAACTTCCTCTGGACGCTCATCAATAAGTAATACAATTTGATATACTTCTGGATGATTTAAAGCAATAGATTTCGCAATGTCTTTTAATAACATCGTTTTACCTGTTTTAGGCTGTGCTACAATCATACCTCGTTGTCCTTTTCCTAATGGAGAAAATAAGTCTATAATTCTCGTTGATAAAGAGCTTCCTTTTTCTGCTAGATTGAATTTTTCTTGAGGAAATAAAGGAGTTAAATGTTCGAAAGAAATTCGATCTCTGACGATGTTAGGATTTAATCCGTTTATTTTTGAAACTCTAATTAAAGGGAAATACTTTTCACCTTCTTTTGGAGGTCGAACATTTCCTCTAACCGTATCTCCAGTTTTTAAACCAAAAAGTTTAATTTGAGATTGAGAGACATAAATGTCATCTGGAGAGGATAGATAATTGTAATCTGAAGAACGTAAAAAACCATAACCATCTGGCATCATTTCTAAAACACCTTCACTTTCTATGATGCCGTCAAATTCGAAATCCGGATCTTTATATCTGTTTTTAGATTTATTACCCCTGCCTACAGTGTTGTTTTTTTCTCTGTTATTGTCTCTACTAGATTTGTTCTTATTATTTTGAGAGCCATTGTTTTTAGAACTGTTATCATTCCTCGGTTGATTCGGTTTTTTGGATTGAACAGCATGTGGTGCTTGGGAAGATTTTTGAGAGCCATTTGTTTGATTTTTGTTTGCAGTTGACACCTCCTGAGGTTCTATTGTTGCCTCATCGGTTGTGTTTTTTTCAACACTCTCTATTTCTCTGGTAAGAGGAGTTACTTCAACATTCTTAGCGTCTCTTTGTTTGGTAGCTTCTTGCGAAGGTTTAAGAACTCTTTTTCTTTTTGTTTTTTCAACTTTTTGCTCACGCTCTTTTGGGGGCATTGGAGCTTTGTTTTTTGTTGGATTTGCAGCTTGTATATCTAAAATTTGATATACTAAATCTAATTTTTTAAGTTGACTAATCTTTGTTAGTCCAATAGATTTAGCAATAACCTGTAAATCAGTAATCGTTTTTGCTTTTAGTTCTGAAATTTCGAACATTCGTTAAGTATTAAGTTAAATTGTAAATCTTAATTGTAGATTATAAATTTGTTGATTATATATAGTTGTATATAGTGCTATACAAAATTAAAGTGTGTGGTTATTCTTTTTACAAATATATACATTTTTTTTAAGTTTTAGGTTTTCTTTTTTAAAAAGAAAACTCTACTTTTGTAAAGCTATTTTTTTAAGATGATTCAAAGGATACAGAGTGTATATTTATTGTTAGCAACTGCTGTTTCAGGAGGGCTAATATTCTCATGTAGCTTATGGAATAATCTTAAAGGAGCAGTATTTGCATTGGATTTATTTTTGAGAGATTCCTATCTGTTAAAATTAATTCCGTTGTTATTTATGCTCTCTAGTATTGCTTCTTTTCTTTCTATATTTTTATTTCAAGATCGAAAGTTGCAATTTGTAATAGGGCGCCTTATCATTTTGGTCAATCTCTTTTTATTAGGAATATTGTCTTATATATCTCTAACATTACCTGGAGAAGTTTCGATTTCGGAGAAAGGTATTGGGATGTTCTTACCAATTTTAGTTGTTTTGCTTGTTGTTTTGGCAAATAAAGCTATAAAAAAGGATGAAGATCTTGTAAAATCTGCAGATAGATTACGATAGACTTAACAAATTAGTATATTTAGTGCGAAAAAAAACCGAGAAGTTCCTTCTCGGTTTTTTTATTTTGATGACAAGTCATTTTTTTTAGTAAATTAACAAGAAAATTGTTTTTGTAATCAACTGTTAATCAAATTTTTAAAAATATTCATTCACCAAAAACAGTGAGATTTTTCACTGAAAATAGTGAGTTGAAAATTTCACTGAAAATAGGGATTGTACAGTTTCTACAACTACTCTAAATTTGTTAAGTAAATGAAAGAAAAGATACACGTTCATGTAGCTGATGATCATAAAATATTGATTGAAGGGATCATCGCTGTAATTAATACCGATAAAAATATTAGGATCAAAGGATATTCTTTAACTGGGCAAGAAGTAATAGATTGGTTCAGTAAAAAAGAAAATACTGTGGATGTTTTAATTTTAGATATTTCAATGCCCATCATAGATGGCTTTCAAGTTTTAAGGTATTTTAAAAAAAACAATATAGATCAGAAAGTTATTATTTTATCCAGTTATGACGATCTAAGAATTATTCAAGAGGTTTTAAGCCTTGGCTGCAAAGGCTATATATCAAAAAGTGAAGCTGGTGAGCATATATTAAGCGCTATCAAATCAGTTTCAAAGGGTGAGCAATATTTTAGTACTGACATACAATCTATTTTGCTTAAATCCTTGTCAGGTGAAATGGTTGCTAAAGGAAAAATCCCCGATAAATTCTTGATAGACAGTTTGACAGAAAGAGAACTTCATGTTCTGAAGTTAATCACGAAAGAATATAGTTCACTGCAAATGGCTGAAGCGATGTTTCTCAGTGTTTATACAATAGAAACATACAGAAAGAGTTTGTTAAAGAAATTAAATGTAAAAAATTCGGTAGGCTTAGCAATGTATGCTTTTAGAAATAAAATAGTATGATTTATTCTCTCAAAAAAGGTAATTAGTTTAGTTAAATAATATTATTTTATTGCATACATTCTGAGACTACAATTGAACTAAAAATAATGTATAATTAATTTAAATCACAAAAACCCCCTTACTATGAAAACCCCTAATTTATTTATCTTATTGGTATTATTCACAATCCTGTTATCTTCCTGTTCAACAAATGAAACTCTTTTACAAGAGGAAGACCACTCAAATTTGTTAGATACCTATAAAATCAGTCGAGATGAAAGTGGAGTATATTCTCTAGATTACAACTTAAAGGAAAATATTCAAACTGAAATTTTCTTGGATCAAAGTACAAACACGAAGAATATTTATTTGTATCCCTCAGATAACAATTCAGGTAGCAGAAAGTTTACGCAAGATTTAACAATAGAAGACAATCAATTTAATGTTGGTTTTATTGGGTTGAATTCTGACAATCACCCTCAAATTAGTATTATAGACGACAATCATTCCATAGCAAAGAGTTTGCAGGGGAATAAATTGAAGACCTACAGCATCTCCCTCAATAAAGAAGGGACTTTTGTACTAGATTTTTCTGTAAAAAACAACGTGAGAGTTGATTTTGTTTTTAATGAAGAATTAAAAATTTATGAAATCCATCTAGAAGAGGGAAAGTCATCAGAAACCACTTTTTCCAGAGTTCTGGAAAAAGTAGATGGATACCCCTTAAAATTTGATTTCGTAAATCATAATGAAAAAAGTCATCAAAATAAACCAGCGAACCCCGACGGTTTACCATCGAATAGAAGACCAAGAGCTATTATCATTTAACCTGTAAAATTTTGAGAATAAAATTATTATTCTTGGGATTAGTATTTTTTACTAATTATTTTGTGTACCCATCAACAGAAGAAGTTGGAATCTTTTCAACTTCTTCTGTTGTTCATCAAAATGATTCCCTTTCTTCGGAATATTTAAAAGCTAAAAAACACTTTAGTTCCAAGAATTATTCTCATGCTTTACGCATTTCTTTGGAATTATTACAAAGTAACCATTCATTAACTCCTAATGAGTTGATTTTAATAAATCAACTTATCGCAGATATTTACTTTGAATCTCGAAATAGTATAAATGCAATTAAATACTATAAAAAAACACTTCATTACCTTACAATTTTTAAAAGAGATCAATTAGATTTGAACCTTCCGATTTCAAGTAATTTTAATCAACGTACGAATCTCATAAAAGCTAAAACACTGATAGGGATAGGAACCTCTTTTTATCGCTTGGAGGATACAAATTTAAATACCCCCTTGGATAGTGCCTTGTATTACTATCAAAAAATAGCAAACATTAAAGATGTACATCGAGAAGTTCTCGAGGTAAAGTCCAGAGCATACACAAATATATCTGGTATTTATATGAATCATAGTCGTTATGAAAAAGCAAAGGAATTTGCTAACAAAGCGATAGATATTCACAAAAGGCAAAATAATAAAGTAAATCAGGCAGCAGCTTTGGGGAATTTATCGAGTATTTTTGTTCTTGAGAAGAATTACAATAAAGCCAAAGATATTTATTTTGAAGCATTAGATCTAATTAGAAATATTAAGACAGTCAAATCAATGAAAGTTAAAGAGGATTTGTATTTTAATTTGGCGTTCAATTTATACAAATTAAAAGACCACAAAAGTTATGACTTTCAATCGCTTTCTTATAGATTAAAAGATAGTTTAAGAGAAAAGGAGTTCAGAGAGATTATCACCCAAATTAATATGAAATTTGACTTTGATGTAAAAAAGAAGTCTCTTATAAGAGAGGAAGAACATAAGCGTTCTAGAGTGGCTGTTGGAAGTTTACTCATAATTTTTTCTTTATTAGGGGGCTTGTACTATTATAAACTTCGTCAAAAAAATTTAGGCTTACAATTAATTCAAACAAAACTAATTCAAGATCAACATATAGAAAAAATAAAATCAGAATCTCAAGTTAGAATTCTAAATGCCACTATAGACGGTAAAGAGTCTGAAAGAAAACAAATTGCAGAAACATTACACGATAGTGTTAGTACGTTATTGTCTTCTGCAAATCTTCACTTACGAGCTACACAGGCTAAATTCAATGATAATACACCAGAAGAGATAGACAAGACCCAAAAAATTATCATGGAAGCATCACAGGTAATTAGAAGTTTATCTCATACATTGGTTTCTTCAGTTCTCTTAAAATTTGGATTGGAATATGCGATCAAAGACATGGCCAATAAATATTCGAATTCACAAATTGAAATAGAAACAAATTTAGGAGTGATAGGGAGGTATCAACAGAATTTTGAAATTAAAACCTATAATATTATTCAAGAGTTTCTTAATAATATTTTAAAACATAGTAAAGCTGAAAAAGCATTGATCAATTTAGAGGAAGTAAAAGGGGAGTTGAGTCTAAAAATTTCAGATGATGGTATTGGATTTGATAAAACAAAAATTAAAAATAAAGAAGGCATTGGTTTGAATCAAATTGAAGCAAGAATACAAATGATGAAAGGAGACTTTGATGTTATCTCTTCCATGAATAAAGGAACTATTATAACGGTGAGGTTGCCAATTCTTAAAAAAATGCCTGTTCATTAACCTCGATTAGAAAGTTCAATAATTTCCATATCTTTTATGTTACCATTATCTAAGGTAAAACGGAGCATCGTTCGTATTTTATGAAATCCATGGATTCCTGCTGCTCCCGGATTCAAGTGAAGTAAGTTTAGTTTTTTATCGTATTGGACTTTTAAAACATGAGAATGCCCAGCAATAAAAATTTTTGGTGGATTCTGTTTGAGCTCTTCACGAATTCTTTGATGATATTTATTGGGATAGCCGCCAATATGAGTCATCCAAATGGATGTTTTTTCAATTTCAAATTTTGCATCTAGAGGAAATTCTGATCTTACTTCAGCACCATCAATATTTCCAAAAACTGCTCGTAGGGGTTTTATTTTTTTTAAAGTATCTGTAACATTTAGGTTCCCGATATCTCCTGCATGCCAGACTTCATCGGCTTGTTTTACAAACTTTAAAATTTGGTCATCAATATAGCCATGCGTGTCAGATAAAAGTAAAATTTTTTTCATTGAAAGAAATAGTAAGAAAAATTTAACGTCTCTTGGAGCTTCAAATGTAATCATAACAAAATAATTTACGTAATTTTGATTTCTTCAAAAAATAATATTTCTTGAGATATTTTATAGAGCTTTCTTACAACGGTAAAAATTTTCACGGCTGGCAAATCCAACCAGATGTTATTTCTGTTCAAGAAAAACTTAATAATGCAGTAAGTACTGTTTTACAGGAAAAAATAGAAGTGGTTGGAGCAGGAAGAACAGATACGGGAGTCCATGCATCACAAATGATTGCTCATTTTGATGTGAAAAAGGAGTTAAAAGGAGATGTTTCCTATAAACTAAATTCTTTGTTGCCTGATGATATTGTCGTACATAAGGTATTTCTTGTTGATGACGAAAAACATGCTCGTTTTAATGCAATTAGTCGGAGTTATGAATATAAAATTTGGTTGGGTAGAAATCCCTTTTTATTAGATTTTTCTTGGCAACTTCACTCGCAGAAATTGAATATTGATCTAATGAATGCTGCTGCAAAACTATTATTAGAGTACACTGATTTTCAAACTTTCTCAAAAGTAAAAACGGATGTTCATACCTATAATTGTGAGGTTACACAAGCTGTTTGGAAGCAAAATGGGAAAGAGCTTATTTTTTATATCAGTGCCAATCGTTTTCTAAGAAATATGGTCAGAGCTATTGTTGGAACCCTTGTGGATGTAGGTTTAGAGAAAATTTCAATAGATGATTTTAGAAAAATTATAGAAAGTAAAAATAGAAGTAATGCAGGGCTGTCAGTACCTGCAAAGGGATTATTTTTAACAAATATCAAGTATTAGTTTTGGCAGATAAAACAGGAAAGACATTCGATTTCGATATTTTTTTAAGACTGATGTCTTTTGCTAAACGCTATAAATTGAATTTTTTTATAGCGACCATTTCAACCATTTTATTAGCGGTAGTTTCCTTATTAAATCCTTATTTAATTAAAGAAACGGTAGATAAGTATATTACAGAAAAAGATACGCAAGGTCTGATTAACAATGTAATGTTAATGTTTGCGGTCGTTCTCTTAGAAACCCTACTTCGGTTTGCCTATATTTATTTTGCAAATTGGGTTGGCCAACATATCATCAGAGATATCAGAGCTAAGATATTTAGGCATATTTTACAATTTAAAATGTCTTATTTCGATAGAAACTCTGTGGGAAAACTCGTTACAAGAGTTGTATCTGATATAGAGACAATTGCTGCATTTTTTAGCACGGGTGTTTTTACAATTGTAAGTGATGTTTTGCAAATGTTTGCAATTACAGCATTGATGTTTTATTTCAATTGGAAGTTGGCATCTATTGCATTGGCTGTTTTACCCATTTTAATATATGCAACAAGAGTTTTTCAACAAGCGATAAAAACCACTTTTCAGGAAGTAAGAAATCAAGTGGCAAATTTGAACGGATTTGTACAGGAAAGAGTTACGGGGATGAAAATTGTTCAACTTTTTAATAGAGAAAGAATTGAATATGAGAATTTTAATGCGATAAATAACAAGCACAAAGAAGCCTATGTAAAAACCATCTGGTATTTCTCAATTTTCTTTCCAATTGCAGAAATTTTGTCGTCCATAGGAATTGGTTTGATCGTTTGGTTTGGTAGCAAACAAATTATTGGAGGTTTTGTTGCTGGTCCTGGTACAGTTATGGCATTTGTACAAATGGCACAAATGCTATTTAGGCCTTTACGACAAATTGCAGATAAGTTTAATCAATTGCAAATGGGGATTGTTTCAGGGGAGCGGGTTTTTAAAGTGATTGATACACAGAGTAGTATTGTTAAAAACGGAACGATACGTGCAAAAAAGTTAAAAGGAAACATCAATTTTAAAGAGGTTACATTTAGTTATGTTGCAGATGAAGAAGTTTTAAAGGGAATTTCTTTAGAAGTAAAAAGTGGACAAACAATAGCAATTGTTGGGGCAACAGGAGCGGGAAAATCAACGATTATTAATTTGATAAATCGTTTTTATGAGATCAATAGTGGTGCTATTTGTATTGATGATATTCCAATACAAGAATATGCTTTGGAGAATTTAAGAACTCAGATTGCGGTTGTATTACAAGATGTTTTTCTATTTTCTGATTCAATTTTAAATAATATCACCTTAAAAAATAAAAAAATTTCTTTGGAGGAAGTAAAACAAGCCGCCAAACAAATTGGGATTCACGATTTTATCATGACGCTTCCTGGAAATTATCAATACAATGTGAAAGAGCGAGGGGCAATGTTGTCTTCGGGGCAAAGACAATTAATCGCTTTTTTAAGAGCTTATCTCAGTCAGCCAAGTATTTTAATTCTAGATGAAGCAACTTCTTCGGTAGATTCTTATGCAGAGCAACTGATTCAATATGCAACGGAAACAATTACCAAAGGAAGGACTTCTATCATCATCGCTCATAGATTGGCAACGATTAAGCAGGCAGATAAGATTATTGTGATGGACCAAGGACTCATCGTAGAGGAGGGAACACATGATGAATTATTGCACAAAGAAAAAGGATATTATAAAAACTTATACGAGAAGCAGTTTAGCGCTAAGAAAGCTTCTTAAAAAAATTAGATCAAATCTTTTTTGAGTTTTTCGTTGAGTTCTAAATAATCAGAATACAATACAAAACCACCATCTTTTATATAGGAAATTTCTCCAGTTTCTTCTGAAACTAACAAACAAACAGCATCTGTTTTTTCAGAAACCCCTATGGCGGCTTTGTGGCGTAAGCCAAATCTTGCAGGAATTTTAGTGTTATCAGAAATTGGTAACACAACTCTGGTGGCAACAATAAAATTGTCTCTAATAATTAATGCACCATCATGTAAAGGACTATTTTTATAGAAGATACTCTCTAAAATAGCTTCATTAACCAAGGCATTCATATTGTCTCCTGTATTGATCAAGAAATCCAAAGCATTTGTTCGTTCAATAACGATTAGTGCCCCCGTTTGTGTTTCTGATAAACTTTTACACGCATTGATAATGACTTCGGTATTGATTTCAGAGCTAATCTCCGTTTGTAAAAACTTTAACTGTTTTAAGAAATTGCGTTTGTTTGTAAAGTTTGTTGTGCCAATCATTAATAAGAATTTTCTTATTTCTTGTTGAAAGACAATAATTAAAGCGATCACACCCCCACCTAAAAGTGTTCCTAAGATGCTACTAAGCATTTTCATGTTTAGAACTTCAGTAATTTTCCAAATGACAAAAATAATGGCAACACCAATGACAATATTAATGGCTACTGTTCCTTTTAATAGTTTATAAATATAGTAAAGTAGAAAAGCTACTAACAAAATATCTAAAACATCCAACAAAGAAAATTCAATAAAATCGAACATAAAATTCACTGATTTTAGGCTAAAGTACTAATAAATTAGCGGAATACAATGCCTATTATGATATGCGTATTACAAACAAAGGAGTGTCTTTTTGAGGAATCAATGGAGTTTTTTTAAAAGAATTCATAAAAAGGAATCCAAAACATAGAAGTTATATAATTCGAGAGACAATTTTTATAGCTTCCATTGCCTCTTTTACATCGTGAACTCGCAAAATAGTTGCACCATTTAATAAGGCAACTGTATTTGCACAGGTAGTGGCATTTAATGCCTCTTGAGCAGAAATTCCTAAGGGTTTATATAACATAGATTTTCTTGAAATTCCTGCAAGTATTGGAGCATTTAAGCTTTTGAAAAGTTCTAATTTTTTGAGGATTTCAAAATTATGATCAATGGTTTTTCCAAAACCAAAGCCCAAATCAATAATGATATCGTTTACTTTAAGCTGGTGAAGTTTTTCGATTTGTTCTGCAAAAAAGAAAATAATTTCCTTGGTAATATCTTCGTATTTAGGATTTTGTTGCATGTTTTGGGGAGTTCCTAACATGTGCATTAAGATATAGGGGACTTTTAAATTTGCAACGGTCGCAAACATATTGGGATCTATTTTTCCTCCAGAAATATCGTTTATAATTGCAGCTCCAGTATGAATTGTTTCCCTGGCAACCTTACTTCTAAATGTATCAATAGAAAGAATGATTTCAGGGAATTTTTTTACCAATAAATCAATCACAGGAACAATTCTTTTTAGTTCTTCCTCTTCAGAAATATGAATGGCTCCTGGTCTTGATGAATAGGCCCCAACATCGATAAAAGTAGCTCCTTCAGTCAGCATTTTTTCAACCTGAGAAAGAATTTGAGTATCATTTTTGTATCGACCTCCGTCAAAAAAAGAATCGGGAGTTATATTCAAGACCCCCATTACTTTTGGTGATGACACCTCTACTAGTGTTCCCTTACAATTGATTGTCATTTTAATTTACCACTTTATGTATTACGTTTGTTTTTTTTGGAGCTTTGTATTGGTTCATTTTTTGCATCAAATCATTTACAGAAGTTCCAACAAATAACATTTTTCTATTTGCTTGCTTTAAATAGCCCTCTGCTACCATTTTATCTAACTGTAAAAGAACTGCATCAAAGAATCCATTAATATTTAAAAGACCTACCGGTTTTTGTTCGATTTGTAATTGATTTAAAGTAAGTGCTTCAAATAGTTCATCTAGGGTACCAAAACCACCTGGAAGAGTGATGTAACCTTCTACTAATTTACTCATAATCACTTTTCGATCACTCATTTTTTCACACACAATCATTTCTTTTACTCCTGTATGAACTACTTCTTTTTTTTCTAATAATTTTGGAATTACCCCAACAACGTTGCCTTTGTGTTTTAACACTGTGTCAGCAAGAATTCCCATCATTCCAATTTTTCCTCCACCATAAACTAACTCAATGTCGTTTTTAGCAAAATAATTTCCTAATTCGATAGCTGCTTCTTTATACATAGGATTAAAACCTAGACTTGAGCCACAAAAAACTACAATTTTTTTCATTGGATAGTTGATAAATTCATTGTAAAAATAAATGAAATGCTTTGAAGATTTACTACATTTGGAAAAATACTTTTTATAAAAAATGCAAGATACCTCAAAACAATATGATACCGTGATCAATGAATGTAGAAGTTTATTTGTTAAAAAAATGGCTGATTACGGATCTGCTTGGAGAATTTTACGTTTGCCATCGCTTACAGATCAAATATTTATCAAGGCCCAAAGAATCCGTCAATTACAAGAAAACGAGGTCAGAAAAGTTGATGAAGGAGTGATCTCTGAGTTCATCGGAATTATTAATTACTCGATTATGGCCTTAATTCAGTTAGAAAAAGGGGTTGTAGAAAATCCAGATTTAAATACTGAAGAAGCTACTGCTCTGTATGATAAACACAGCAACAGTACAAAACAATTGATGATGGATAAAAATCATGATTATGGCGAGGCATGGAGAGATATGCGAGTTGCAAGTTTAACGGATTTAATTTTACAAAAATTATTACGTGTAAAGCAGATTGAAGATAATAAAGGAAAAACAATTGTTTCTGAGGGGATCGATGCGAATTATCAAGACATGATTAATTATGCTGTTTTTGCAATGATTCATTTGGAAGAGTAATTGTTATCAGAAAAGTCTCCATCAAGTTAAAAAATATATTATGAAACTATTGATACAACTTATTAGAATTTTAGTAGGAGGGTTGTTTGTATTTTCTGGCTTTGTCAAATTGGTAGATCCAATTGGTTCCCAGTATAAGTTTCAAGAATATTTTTCTGAATCGGTGTTAAATATAGAATTCTTAATTCCGTATGCATTGCCATTTGCTATTTTATTAATCATTGCGGAAATTTTGTTAGGCGTGATGGTTTTAATTGGCTACAAACCAACACTAACTGTTTGGAGTTTGTTTGTATTGACCCTTATTTTTTTGTTTTTAACTTGGTATTCCGCGTATTATAATAAAGTAACAGATTGCGGATGTTTTGGGGATGCCATTAAATTAACTCCTTGGGAAACCTTCTATAAGAATGTACTATTAATTGGGTTCATCCTTGTATTATTGCTAAAAATTAAAATGATTCAACCCATTTTTAAAGGGAATCTTCCAAAAGTAATTACCTTTTTATCTTTAGCTAGTTTTTTATTTATCGTACAACATGTATTGTCTCATTTACCACTCATCGATTTTAGAGCCTATGCGATTGGTAAAAATTTACAAGAAGGAATGAAATATCCTGCAGATGGAAGTATAGCCCCAGTTCATGATTTTGTGTTAGAAGATGCACAAGCAGATTTAGCACCAGAATTATTACAAGAGGAGAAACTCCTATTGGTCATCGTTTATAATTTGGAAAAAAGTGAGGTAAATGGATTTCCAGAAATTAAAGAAATGACTACAAAAGCAATCAAAAAAGGGTATACAGTGTATGGAGTTTCTGCTTCATTTTCTGACGAGTTAACCTTTGTGAAAGAAAAATATAGTTTACCTTTTGAGTTCTTATTTTGTGATGAAACGACTCTAAAAACCATGATTAGAGCAAATCCTGGGGTCATGATTTTAGACAAAGGAACAGTTGTTGAAAAAAAGCATTGGGTAGATATTGACCAAATAAAATTATAATGAAACAAGTATTGGTTGTTTTTATAGGGGGTGGTTTTGGTAGTGTATTACGCTATGTAATTGGGAAATGGCTTAACAACACCCCTAACGGATTTCCCTACGGTACTTTTGCAGCCAATATTTTGGGAAGTCTATTGATTGGAATTATACTAGGATATGCCGCAAAAAGTGAGACGCTTTCACAGAATCATGCATTGTTGCTAGCAACAGGTTTTTGTGGCGGATTTACAACTTTTTCAACCTTTGCTTATGAGAATCAGGTTTTTTTAAAGTCTGGAGACTTTTCAAGTTTTGCTCTCTATACAATTGCTAGTTTTGTAGTTGGTTTTTCAGCAGTATTTGCTGGAATCTATTTGGTTAAATTTATTTAATACGATACAATGAACGAATTTGTTACTTATCAATCAGAAGAAAAATGCGCCATTATTACCATTAATAATGGAAAAGCCAATGCAATCTCTCATGAGGTAATAGAAGGATTGAATAAAAGTTTAGACAAGGCACACCAGGAAAATAAAGTAGTGATTCTAACAGGGCAAAATGGAATTTTTTCTGCTGGATTCGATTTAAAAGTGATGACTGAATCATCAGAATCAGCCAAAAAACTAGTAACAAAAGGATCTAAGTTGTCTTTAAAAATGTTGTCTTTCCCGCAGCCAATTATTGTTCTTTGTTCTGGTCATGCAATTGCTAAAGGAGCTTTTCTTCTACTTTCTTCAGATTATAGAATTGGAGTTGATGGCGATTTTAAAATAGGCTTAAACGAAGTGATGATAGGAATGACCATGCACCATGCAGGGATTTCCATTGCAAAAGCACGTTTGTCTATAGTGTATTTGAATAGAAGTGTAAATAATGCAGAAATCTACACTCCAAAAGAGGCTGTAAAAGCAGGGTTTTTAGATGTACTTGTTCCTGAAAACCAACAACTAGTAACAGCAATCAAAGTAGCGGAAATGTTTTCTAAATTGAATAAAAAAGCACATTTTGAAACGAAGTTAAAAGTGAGGAAAAAACACTTAAAAGAGTTGGAAAATGCGATTGATTTAGATTCAAAAACAACTATTTCCATCAATCCTTAATCCAACCTTATTGAGATTATGAGTGTCTTCATTTTATTCAACAACTCATCTATGCAAGCATTTATAGCCTCCGCTTAAAAATTGGAAATGTTCTCAATATCTATCCGCAAACAAAAAATAATATTTTATAATTTCAGGGGTAAAATATTCCTCAGAAACTTTGGTAGCATCTTTTTGTACATTAACTTTGACGTTCATTATTAATGATTAGAAATAGAAGATAAAATAAATTAATAAGTTTACATAAGGATTCAGAATTCAGAAAATGGATATACTATTAAATGTTGCAGAGAATAAGAAAATAAATCAGGAAATAACGATTTCTGGTTCTAAAAGCGAATCAAATAGGTTGTTAATTCTCCAAAATTTATTCCCGGAAATTTCAATAGAAAATTTATCAGATTCTGACGATTCTGTTCATCTACAAGAGGCGCTTTCTTCAAGTGACGAACTTGTGAATATTGGACATGCAGGAACTGCCATGCGCTTCCTAACTTCTTATTTTGCCTCCAGAGAGGATAGGGAGGTTGTTTTAACAGGTTCTGAAAGAATGCAAAATAGACCCATTGAGATTTTGGTCAATGCTTTAAAAGACTTAGGAGCGAATATTTCTTATGAAGCGAAACAAGGCTATCCTCCAATTCGAATTAAAGGAACAAAGATTACGAATCAAAAGGTTCAGATTTATGGGAATGTTAGTAGTCAATACATTTCTTCTTTGGTATTAATTGCCTCAAAATTAGACAACGGCTTAGAGATAGAATTGATTGGTAAAATTACTTCTGTACCTTATATCAATATGACTTTAAGTTTGTTACATCAATTAGGAATTCAAACAAAGTTTGAAGGGAATACCATATATGTTCGTCCAAAAAAACACATTCAAAAACAAACGATTGTTGTAGAGTCTGATTGGTCTTCGGCAAGTTATTTTTATTCAATTATTGCCCTTTCAGAGATTGGTTCAGAGATTACCTTATCTACCTATAAAAAAGAAAGTTTACAAGGAGATTCTTGTTTGGTAGAAATTTACCAACATTTTGGAGTTGAAACTTTTTTTGATACTCATTCAATCCGTCTAAAGAAAACACAAAAAACCAACAATTCTATTCTAGAGATTGATTTAAAAAATGCTCCAGACATTGCTCAAACAATTGCGGTAACTTGTTTTGCTGAAAATATTGCATGTAACTTACTAGGGTTGCATACTTTAAAAATTAAAGAAACCGATCGATTAGAGGCGCTAAAAGAAGAATTGTCAAATTTAGGAGCCACAATTTCCGTAACCGAGCACAGTTTACACCTAGAAAGTTCTTCAGAAATACATCCAAATATTTCCATAAAGACCTATAATGATCATCGAATGGCAATGGCTTTTGCGCCATTAGCATTGAAAGTTCCTATTAAAATTTTAGAGGCAGAAGTTGTTACAAAATCGTATCAAAAGTTTTGGGACGATATGCAACTTATAGGAATTAAAATTGAGAAAGTGTAAATTAAACAGTCAAACACTTGACAACGCCTGTTCCGATGTCGTATATTTGCCCACTTTATAACAAATATACGTATGAAATTATCGCATTTTGAATTTGACTTACCCGAAGAGTTATTAGCTCAATACCCAACAGATCATAGAGACGAGTCTCGTTTAATGGTTTTGAATCGAAAAGAGGGGACTATAGAACACAAACTTTTTAAAGATGTTATCAATTACTTTGATGAAGGGGATGTTATCATGTTAAACAACACGAAAGTCTTTCCTGCGAGAATGTTTGGTAATAAAGAAAAAACAGGTGCTAGAATTGAAGTTTTCTTATTAAGAGAGCTAAATGCAGAAAATAGATTGTGGGATGTTTTGGTAGATCCAGCAAGAAAAATTAGAATTGGGAACAAGTTATTCTTTGGTGAAGACGATAGTTTAGTCGCTGAGGTTATAGACAATACAACTTCTAGAGGAAGAACGTTGCGTTTTTTGTTTAGCGGTTCATACGAAGAGTTTAGAGCTAAATTATTAGAACTAGGACAAACTCCATTGCCAAAAGCAATTAATAGAGAGGTCGAAGATTTAGACAAAGAACGTTACCAAACTATTTATGCAAAACACGAAGGGGCTGTTGCAGCACCGACAGCTGGGTTGCATTTTTCCAAACATTTAATTAAGCGTCTAGAAATTAAAGGAGTTGAGTTTGCAGAAACAACACTTCATGTGGGTCTAGGAACATTTAGCCCCGTTGAGGTTGAAGATTTATCCAAGCATAAAATGGACTCAGAACAAATTATTATTCCTGAAGCATCTGCCAATAAAATTAACAAAGCAAAAGCTGAAAAAAGAAGAGTATGTTCTGTGGGAACAACGGTAATGAGAACAGTAGAGTCCTCAGTTTCATCTAAAAATGAATTGAATGCATTTGAAGGTTGGACCAATAAATTTATTTTCCCTCCCTATGAGTTTAGTATTGCCACGAGTATGATCACAAATTTACATACACCCAAATCAACCTTATTAATGCAAGCAGCTGCATTTGGAGGATACGATTTTGTAATGGAGGCCTATAAAGAAGCGATCAAAGAAAAATATAGATTCTCTACTTATGGAGATGCAATGTTAATTATATAAGTATAAGATATAGATAGATCATAAACCTCGCAAGTTTCTTGTGAGGTTTTGTATTTTTGCAAGAGATGGAAGTAAAAAAAAGAGATATAAGAGCTTTAACCAAAGAACAATTGCGAGATTTTTTTGTGGAAAATGGCGATAAAGCTTTCAGAGGAAATCAAGTTTTTGAGTGGCTTTGGAGTAAGTCTTTATTCACTTTTGCAGATATGACAAACATTTCTAAGCAAACGAGAGAAATGTTAGAAGCGAACTTTGTGATCAATCATATCAAAGTCGATTCCATGCAAAAAAGTAAGGATGGCACCATAAAAAATGGCATCAAATTACACGATGGATTTGTCGTAGAATCTGTGCTGATTCCAACAGAAAAAAGAACAACAGCCTGTGTTTCTAGTCAAGTTGGTTGCAGTTTGGATTGTAAATTTTGTGCAACTGCCCGTTTAAAAAGAATGCGCAATTTAAATCCTGATGAAATTTATGATCAAGTAGTCATTATAGATAAACAAAGTAGGTTGTATCACAATCACAAATTAACCAACATTGTTTTTATGGGAATGGGAGAGCCTTTAATGAATTACAACAATGTGCTTAAATCTATAGAAATGATAACTTCTCCAGAAGGTTTAGGGATGTCTTCAAAACGAATTACAGTTTCTACTTCAGGAATCCCAAAAATGATTAAAAAAATGGCCGATGAAGAAGTGAAATTTAACTTAGCAGTATCTCTTCATTCTGCAATAGATGAGGTTAGAACAACTATAATGCCCTTCAATACAACGTTTCCGTTAAAAGATTTGAAAGAGTCTTTGGAATACTGGTATGAAAAAACAAACCGACCGATTACCTTCGAATATATTGTTTGGAATGGAATTAATGATAGAAAAGAAGATATTACAGCATTGGTAGATTTTTGTAAAGCAGTTCCTTGTAAAGTAAATTTGATAGAATACAACCCTATCGATGATGGTGTGTTTCAACAAGCAAGCTCATCCGTGATAAATAATTATATTTCTAATTTAGAAATGCACGATATTACAGTGAATGTAAGAAGAAGCAGAGGAAAAGATATTGATGCTGCTTGTGGGCAATTGGCCAATAAATCGTAAGTGAATTTTTTGCTAATTTTGCAAGAAAACAATTAGTTCCGTTTAAATGAATTTTGTAGAGCAAATAAAACAACCAATAATTTCAGAAATAGAACTTTTTGAGGAGAAGTTTAAAGGAGCGATGTTGTCTAAAGTTCCTCTTTTAAATAGAATCACCTATTATATTGTGCGGAGAAAAGGAAAACAAATGCGACCAATGTTTGTTTTCTTAGTTGCAAAAATGGTTTCTGATGGTGGTTTTGACGAACGAACTTTCAGAGGAGCCTCAGTGGTAGAGTTAATTCATACAGCAACTTTGGTTCATGATGATGTAGTTGATGAGAGTAATAGGAGAAGAGGGTTTTTCTCTTTAAATGCCATCTGGAAAAATAAAATTGCAGTTTTAGTTGGAGATTTTTTATTATCGAAAGGATTGTTATTGTCTATCGATAACGAAGATTTTGACTTGTTGAAATTAATTTCTATTGCGGTTCGTGAAATGAGTGAAGGCGAGTTACTTCAGATAGAAAAAGCAAGAAAGTTAGATATTACAGAAGATATTTATTTTGATATTATTCGTAAAAAAACAGCTACGTTAATTGCTGCTTGTTGCGGAATTGGTGCTGCCTCTGTGGGAGCCAATAAAGATACCGTGCAGCAAATGCGAAAATTTGGAGAATATATTGGAATGGCTTTTCAAATCAAAGATGATTTATTTGATTATTATGATGGAAAAATTGGAAAACCAACAGGAATAGATATCAAAGAGAAAAAAATGACCTTGCCTTTGATTCATACATTGAACGTTTGTTCTTCTAAAGAAAGGTCTTGGTTAATCAACTCGATAAAAAAACACAATAGAAATAAAAAACGTGTCAAAGAAGTCATTGCTTTTGTTAAAGAAAATGGGGGAATTGAATACAGTACTTCAAAAATGAATAATTATAAGAATAGAGCCATTGGAATTTTGGAAAATTACCCATCCTCTAAATACAAAACTTCCTTGATAAAGATGATTGATTATGTAGTAGAGCGAGAAATTTAGTATTTATAGTTGCAAAAGTTCTTCAACAAACCTTCTGGAATTAGATAGTCTAGGCACCTTGTGTTGGCCACCTAACTTATTTTTTTGTTTTAACCATTTGTAAAAAAGATCTTTTTTTGCCTTGTGAATTTTAGGAGGCATTAGGGTCATATTTTTATAACGTTTCGCTTCATAATCTGAGTTGATCGCTTTTAAAGAATTGTCTAAGATTTCTGTAAAATAAGACAAACTTTCTGGTTCTTTATCAAACTCAATAATCCACTCGTGCCCTCCTTTTTCTTTTCCCTCCATAAAAATTGGACTGACTGTAAATTCTTTAATAATAGCAGCATTTTTTTCACAAGTAATTTTTAATGCGTCTTCTACATTCTCAATATTTAGTTCCTCTCCAAACACATTAATATAATGCTTTGTTCTTCCGGTTATCTTTATACGATAAGGATTTAAAGAAGTAAATCGTATGGTATCTCCAATTAGATAACGCCACAATCCTCCATTTGTAGTAATCACTAAGGCGTAGTTTATATCCTTTTTAACCTCAGAAATGGAGATTGCTTTCGATTGTTCACCTTTATAATTCGACATAGGAATAAATTCATAAAAAATTCCATAATCTAACATTAAAAGGAGTTCTTTAGAGTTGTTTCTGTCTTGAATAGCAAAAAAACCTTCTGAGGCATTATAAGTTTCATAATATTGAAAGTCTTTTTTTGGAATAATTCTCTGATATTGTTCTCTGTAGGGATTGAAATTTACACCTCCGTGAAAATATACTTCTAAATTTGGCCAAACTTCCAAAATATGATTTTTTCCAGTTCTTTCTAGTACTCGATTTAATAATACGAGCATCCAGCTTGGTACGCCTACCAAGCTCGTAATATTTTCGTTGATCGTTTCATCAATAATGGCTTCCATTTTAGTTTCCCATTCACTCATTAATGCAACTTCTTGACTTGGAGCGGAGCTAAAATCGGCCCATAAAGGCATGTTTTCTATGATAATTGCAGATAAATCTCCGAAATAGGAATCGTTGTCTTTGTAAACATCAGAACTGCCTCCCAAACGCAAACTTTTACCGGTGAAAAGCTGTGTATTTTTATTGTTGTTGATATACAAGCACAACATGTCTTTACCAGCTTTCATATGACAGTATTCCAGAGCTTCGTCTGAAACAGGGATGAATTTACTTTTTGAGTTTGTGGTTCCACTTGATTTTGCAAACCATTTTATATCTGTTGGCCAAAATAAATTTTGTTCACCTTTTCTACATCTCTCAATGAGGGGTTCAAAACTTTCGTACTTCTGAATGGGAACATTTGTTGAAAAATCTGTATAATTTTTGATAAATGAGAACCCTTTATCGATTCCAAATGTTGTGTTTTTAGCTTTGTTTATAAGTTTTAAAAGTAATTCATCTTGAACATTTTCAGGATATTTTAAAAACAACTCAATTTGATGTTTTCGTTTTTTCAAAAACCAAGAAATTATAGAATTGATAATTTGAAACGCCATAGAAATTCGTAAATTTGTTAAGTTCGATTCAAAAATGAAAATATTTTTTTAATCGAAAACTAAAATAGTAAAATCTTTTCTATGAACTACCAAGGAGTTTTAAAAAAAATGTGGACAGAAAATACGGAAGAAATTCAGTATTATTTAGAGATGGAAACTGATTTTATCAATATGAACCAGTTGTTAGGTGCAGAAATAGGGATCAATTTTGTTGGCTATGAATGTTTACATTGCCACTCAGAAAAGCAAATATACAGACAAGGGTTCTGTAAGTCTTGTTTTTTTGATACGCCCAGTGCAGGTGATTGGATTATGAGACCAGAATTAAGCAAAGCGCATTTAGGAATCGAAGATAGAGACTTGGATTATGAAACATCGGTTCAATTAACTCCTCATATTGTGTATTTGGCCAACTCCAGTAATGTAAAAGTTGGCGTTACAAGGAAGACACAGGTTCCAACTCGTTGGATAGATCAAGGCGCACATGCCGCAATTGAAATTGTAGAAGTTCCCAACCGCTATTTAGCAGGAATCACGGAGGTTGCTTTAAAAAAACATGTAGCTGATAAAACCAATTGGCGTAAAATGTTGAAGAATGATGTTGAGAATGTAAGCTTGTTGGAACGCAGAGATCAGTTAAAACAATTCATACCAGATGAGGTTAAAGAATATATTATTGAGACCAATACTGAAACCAATATGAATTTTCCTGTAAAAAAATATCCACAGAAACCAACCAGTTTAAATTTAGTAAAAACGCCCTCATACAAGGGTAAATTAGTGGGTATAAAAGGGCAATATTTACTTTTTGAAGACCAAACAGTTTTTAATGTTAGAAGTAATGAAGGTTTGGTGGTGAGAATTAATATATACAACTGATATGAAGGTAATAAAACCTGTAAACGGCAAATATCCACAAATACCAAAAGATTGTTTTATAGCTGATAATGCTACAATTGTAGGTGAAGTTTCTTTAGGATCAAAATGCAGTGTGTGGTTCAATGCCGTAATACGGGGCGATGTTCATTCAATAAAAATTGGGAATAAAGTCAATATTCAAGATGGTGTAGTTATTCATGCAACTTACTTGAAATCGCCTACAAATATTGGTAATAATGTTTCAATTGGTCATAATGCGCTGGTTCATGGGTGTACAATTCACGATAATGTGTTGGTAGGCATGGGGAGCATAATTATGGATGATTGTGTCATAGAGTCTAATTCAATTATTGCTGCAGGCGCTGTGGTAACCAAAAATACACGTGTAGAAAGTGGAAGTGTTTATGCTGGTATTCCCGCCAAAAAGGTAAAAGATATTTCTCAAGAACTTATTTCTGGAGAAATTGATAGAATTGCCAATAATTATATTAAATATGCGAGTTGGTATAAGGATTAGCCGATAATTTGATGTAAGCTTGCTGCTCCAGATTACTTTTTTTACTCCTCACAAAAAGCCTTCTCTTTATCCCAAATGCAACTTCATATAAAAATAAAAAAGAGTAAATTTGTTTTAGATTAATGTATTTTAACAACGTAATTATGAGAAATTATTTGTGGTGCCTTTTATTGTTACCAATGTTGAGCATGGCTCAAGATAGTACACGTGTAGATCTAAGCAATCCTCATGCAACAGTGCAAACTCACTTATATTTTTTACAATCGGATTCTTTTGATCCAAAAAAAGCTGCGAAAACAATTTTAGGACTATCAGAAGAGCAGGCCATAAAAAAAGCGATTAAAATAAAACAAGTATTGGATGGCAAAGGGTTGAATGTAGATGTAAATAAAATCCCTGTAAATCCAAATTATAAAGACTCTATTGGGTATTCTTCTTTTTTTAAATATGTTTTGTTCCCGCAAAGAATGCCACAAATCTATGTAGAAAAGATAGGAGATAAGTGGTATTTTTCTTCCGAGACCCTTTCAAAAATAGATAGTTTATACAAAGAAGTGTATCCGTGGTATGTTCAGAAGTTAGAAAATTTAATTCCAGTTTCAGGCCATAAAAAAATTCTAGGGGTAGAGTTATGGCAGTTTATCGGTCTTCTATCTCTACTAACTCTGGGGTATTTTGTCTTTATGATTGTAAAAAGAATTGCGTTCTTTCTGCTAAGAAGAATTCAACAACAAATTACAAAAAACACCAATTTAGAGGTAAATAAAGTACTAAAACAATTAGCACATCCGATAAGTTTACTCGTTGGAGTTGCTTTTATAGACAAACTTTTTCCGTCTTTACAATTTGGATTACCTGTAAACACTTGGGTATTTTTAGGTTTGAATATTGCCAAAACAATCTTTTGGATTTATGTTTTCTTGAAGTTAGTAAAAGTTGTCATGTTTATTTATGGGCAGTTTGCTGAAAAAACCCATGGGAGATTGGATGATCAATTAGTCCCGATTTTAAATAGTTTATTTACGGGTCTTGTTATTGTTATTGGTTTGTTTAGATTATTGATTCTTTTCGGAGTTGATGCTGCAACAATGCTCGCTGGAGCCACAATTGGTGGTTTGGCAGTTGCCTTGGCATCTCAAGATACCGTTAAAAATTTAATAGGGACGATCATGATTTTTCTTGACAAGCCTTTTCATATAGAAGATTGGATTGAGGCTGGAGAGGTGGTTGGGACCGTTGAAAAAGTGGGCTTTAGATCTACAAGTGTTCGTGCTGCAGATACGTCTGTCTACAAAATCCCTAATAGTAAATTGTCTGAAATTGTTATCAATAATAAAGGATTGCGATTGTTTAGAAGATACAATACTAATCTAGGTTTGCGTTATGACACGCCACCGGAACTAATTGAAGCGTTTGTAAAAGGAGTAAGAGAAATTATAATCGCACACCCCGAAACTCGTTCAGATTCTTTTAATGTCGAATTTACAGGATTTGGGGATTCTGCTTTGTTGGTAATGATAAATGTGTACTTTAAAAGCTTGGCATGGGGTATTGAACAATCCTCAAAACACAGATTGCATATAGCGATTGTAAAATTAGCCAAGGCATTGGGGGTAGATTTTGCTTTTCCATCTACAACGGTTACCATAGAACAGTTTCCAGAAAAGAAAGGAGTCAATCTTAAATATGATATTGACTCAAAAAGAATTGATACTGTTATTAAGGAGGTATTGACCGATTTTACCGATGAATTTTCCAATTAATAGTAAGAATTGTATCCGATTGGTAAATTAGGGTTAGAGAAATAATAAGGACTTTTACACTACTTCATACCATAAAAAAGAGCTCCTCAAATAAGAGGAGCTCTTTTTTATTTTGTGTGGGCAAGCTTCTATATGAATAGTTTTCTAGAGACGGAACAAAGGCATGCTCAAAAAGTACTAGTAGGCTCTTTGGTTATTTCCTTCGTAAAAGTTTATATAAGCCTGGTTTACAACTCTCCTTCCTCCAGGAGTTGGGTAATCCCCTGTAAAATACCAATCACCTAGATTTTCTGGACAAGCGGTATGCAATCCTTCAACAGATTGATAAATAACCTCTATTTCTGCTTTAATATCGCTAGTTTTTAACATTTCTGCAATTTTTTTAGAGATCTCTTCCGCTAAAAATGGTTTGTAAATTTCTTTTACATGGTTTATAATTTCTGTGTCTGTTTTAGAGGCTTGTTCTTTACATTTTTTGTAAACATCTTCAACAATATGGTATTGATTTGTATCTTTAAGGAGTTCCAAAGCTGCTTTGAAAGCAATAAAAGCGTCAATTCTCGCCATGTCTATTCCATAACAATCAGGATAACGAATTTGAGGAGCTGAAGAAACAATAACTATTTTTTTAGGACTTAGTCGATCTAATATTTTAATAATACTCTTCTTTAGAGTTGTTCCTCGAACAATACTATCATCAATAATAACCAAGTTGTCAGTAGGTTTTACAACTCCATAAGTAATGTCATAAACATGTTCTACCAAATCATCTCTACTGCTATCATCAGCAATAAAGGTTCTTAATTTTGCATCTTTAATTGCTATTTTTTCAAAACGAGGTCTTTCAGAAAGAATTTCAGTTACTTTTTCTGCAGATAAATTTTTTCCTCCAGTTAAAATTTTATTAGTTTTTTGTTGATTTAAAATATCTTCAGCAGCTTCTGTCATTCCATAAAAAGAAGTTTCTGCTGTATTGGGAATGAAAGAAAAAACAGTATTTGAAATATCACTATTGATAGCGTTTAAAATCTTTGGAAAAACGAGTTTCCCAAGATTTTTTCGCTCTTCATAGATACTGGCATCACTCCCTCTAGAAAAATAAATACGTTCAAAAGAACAGGCTAATTTTTCTTTAGGTTCATTCACTAATTGTATCGATGTTTTCCCATTTTTTTTAATAACTAAAGCATGACCTCTCTCTAATTCTTTGATGGCGTCAATTTTTACGTTGAAAACGGTTTGAATAGCAGGTCTTTCTGATGCTACAACAACAACTTCTTCATCTTCGTAAAAATAGGTGGGTCTAATTCCATTAGGATCTCTTAATACAAAAGCATCTCCATGACCAACTATCCCCGCCATTGCATATCCGCCATCCCAGTTTTTAGAGGATCTTTTCAATACTTTTCTGAGACTTAAATTTTCTTCGATGAAGGGGGAAGCATCTTTTTTATTAAAACCTTTTTCTTTTGCTTTTTGATAGAGTTCAGCCACTTCATCTTCTAAAAAATGACCAATTTTTTCCATTACAGTTACGGTGTCAGTAAATTCTTTTGGGTGCTGACCTAACTCAACTAACTCTTCTAACATTTGGTTAGAATTTGTCATGTTAAAATTACCCGCTACAATTAAGTTTTTATGTCTCCAATTACTTTGACGCAAAAAAGGATGTACACTTTCAATGCTATTTTTCCCAAAAGTACCATAACGAACGTGTCCTAAAAATAGGTTTCCAACATAAGGCATGTGTTGCTCTTGCCAGTCAACATCATCTTTTTTATCTGGATGTTGTTCTAAAACACCATTCAAACGATCATTAATTTGAGCAAAAACATCTTGAATGGGTTGTGATTTGTTAGAGCGAACTCGGCTAATGTATCTAGTACCTGGTTCTACATTAATTTTAACACTGGCAAAGCCAGCCCCGTCCTGACCACGATTGTGCTGTTTTTCCATTAATAAATACATTTTATTGATTCCGTAAAAAGCAGAACCGTATTTATCTTTATAAAATTGTAATGGTTTTTTTAATCGAACAAGTGCAATTCCACATTCGTGTTTGATAGCATCACTCATTTGTATTTGTCATTTTTTGTTTTTAAAAAAAATCCGCAGACAAAACTGCGGAGGTAAGTTAAGATATATTGATGTCAAATTGTGTTAATTCTTTAAAAGCTTGTAAACGTTGTGTAACCTCATCATTCGTAAGTTCTTGCAAGCGTTCTGTACCAAATTTCTCTACACAGAAAGATGCGATATTAGAACCATAAATAATTGCATTCTTCATATTTTCAAAAGAAATATTTTCTGTTTTTGATAGATATCCGCAAAAACCACCTGCAAAGGTATCTCCTGCTCCAGTGGGATCAAATACTTCTGCTAGAGGGAGTGCTGGGGCATAAAACATATTCCCTTTATTAAATAATAAAGCACCATGCTCTCCTTTTTTAATCACTACATATTTGGGTCCCATTTCATGGATTTTTTTAGCAGCATTAACCAGCGAATATTCTCCAGACAATTGGCGAGCTTCTTCATCATTGATCGTAATTACATCCACCCTTTTTAGAATGGTATGTAAATCTGTCAAAGCAATATCCATCCAAAAATTCATTGTATCCAAAACCACCAACTTTGGTTTTTTTGTCATTTGATCCAAGACAGATGCTTGTGTTAATGGATGTAAATTCCCCAACATCACAATTGGAGCATCTTTAAAATCTTCAGGGACTTCCGGAGTAAAGTTTTCTAATACATTTAATTCTGTAACCAACGTATCTCTTGAGTTCATGTCATTGTGGTACTTTCCACTCCAAAAGAACGTTTTACCTTCTTTTACAATTTCGATTCCTTTGGTGTCAATTCCTTTAGAATTCATCATTTTTATGTATGATGTTGGAAAATCTCCGCCAACAACAGAAACAATTCCTGTTTTCACTCCAAATTGACTGGCTGCTAGCCCTACAAAAGTTCCAGAGCCACCTAGTATTTTATCAGTTTTTCCAAATGGAGTTTCAATGGCATCAAATGCAACCGTACCCACTGCTAATAATTTATTCATACGTCGTTTAAACCTTCTGTAATGAAGGGTTTTCATGTGCCAATCAGCATCTAATATAGTTGATTAACAAAATTAGTATTCTATTTACTTTATCTGCAACAAAGCGATTTTAACGCTTTTTTATCGTATTTTTACCTTTTTTAAAGGCGATTATAATACTATCGCAAAAATAAGTTTTAAAAATGACTATCAAAGAAATACAAGAAGAAATTATTGAAGAGTTTTCTATGTTTGATGATTGGATGGATCGTTATGAATATATTATAGAGTTAGGAAAATCATTACCAATAATCAACGATCAGTTTAAATTAGATGAAAATTTAATTAAAGGCTGTCAGTCTAAAGTTTGGTTATACTCTGAGTTAGAAAATGAGGTCATAAAATATTCTGCAGATAGTGATGCTATACTAACAAAGGGAATTGCAGCGTTACTGTTGCGAGTGTACTCTGGTCAGAGACCTGAAGAAATTATAGCTGCAGAAACAAGTTTTATTGATGAAATTGGACTCAAAGAACATTTGTCTCCTACAAGAGCAAATGGTTTGGTCTCCATGATAAAACAAATAAAATTATATGCAATTGCTCAGCAATCCAAGTTATTAAATTAAGATTTTTAAAAATGACAGACAAAGAATTAGAAGAAATAGGAGATAAAATCGTGGGAGTTTTAAAAACAATCTATGATCCAGAAATACCGGTAGATATTTATGAATTGGGTCTAATTTATGATGTTTTTGTGTCAGAAGAAAACAATGCAAAAATACTTATGACCTTAACCTCTCCAAATTGCCCTGTTGCAGAAAGTTTGCCTGTAGAGATTGAAGACAAAGTAAAAACCCTGAAAGAAATTGAAAATTGTGAAGTAGAAATTACTTTCGATCCAACTTGGACACAGGAAATGATGAGTGAAGAGGCAAAACTCGAATTAGGGATGCTTTAAATTAATGGATCAAAAAATGGCAGAAGAAATTATAAATAGAGTCTCAAATAGTCAATTAAAAACCTTTGACCTAGAAGAAATTTATCCTGAAGGGAAAAGAATTGTATTTGATATTAAAGATTGGTTATTTGAAGAACTAATTTTAAAAGAGAAAGATTTTAGAGCATCGGTAAAAAATCATGATTGGTCTCAATATAAAAATTCTTTTGTAGCGATATCTTGTTCAGTAGATGCGATTATTCCCTCATGGGCATTTATGTTAGTTGCTTCTCAAGTATCTGCTCATGCAAATAAAGTAGTGATTGGGGATTTAGAATTACTAGAAACAACAATTTATCAAGAATTAATTAGTTTCCTAGATTTTAAGGATTATATTGATTTGCCCGTAATTATTAAAGGCTGCTCAAATAAACCGATACCGGATTCCGCATATGCCTTTTTAATAGAAAAATTACAACCCATCGTAAAATCGATTATGTTTGGCGAAGCATGTTCAACCCTCCCTATTTATAAATCAAAAAAATAGTTTTATTTTCCTATAATGAAATGATCTTTATTAAATGAGAAAAATAGTACTGCTCTTTTTATTCCTTTTTTCATCTTCTTTGTTCGCTCAACATGAGAAGAAAGACAGCTTGCCGGTTCCTATTTGGAAAATTCATGGTAGGTTTACGTTTATATTCAACCAATCTTCATTCAATAACTGGGCCTCTGGAGGAGAAAATACAATTGCAGGAGACTTAAATATCAACTACGATTTCAATTACAAAAAAGAGCATATCAACTGGGATACTAGAATTTTAACAGGGTATGGTTTGAGTTATGTAAGTGAAAAAGGATACAGAAAAACCAATGATCGTTTTGAATTAAATTCTTTATTTGGGGTACGATCTAGAGGGAATTGGTTTTTTTCTAATTTTATCAACTTTAAAACACAATATACAAGAGGATATAATTATAAAGAAACATCCAAAGAGCTAGTTTCGGCTTTTTTTTCGCCTGCATATTTAAGTATTGGGCCAGGTGCACTTTGGAAAAAATCTGACAATTTAAATTTAAATATTGCGCCAGCTACTGCAAGATTTACCTTTGTAAATGATGAGTTTTCAGGGAGATTTGGGGTAGCAGAAGGAGAAAACGTTGCTTTTAGTTTGGGATTTAATTTATCTGGATATTACAAATTGAGTATCATGGAAAATATTGAGATGGAGAATATAGTAACCATGTACTCGGATTACTTGGATAAGCCACAAAATATTGATGTAGAATACCAAGCAAATGTTCGTTTTAAGGTGAACAAGTTTATTAAAATGCACTTTACGATCCACACCATTATAGATGCCAATACCTCAGGGAAAGCTCAATTTAGAGAATTATTTGGACTTGGATTAAATTATAGTTTTCACGAAAAGAAGGTCTACAAATACCTCTAAGATTAAGATTCTTCTCCCTTATATTCATAGTATAAAAAGTCATTATAAGGAAAACGTTGGATATGAATTTTCTTTACCTCTTCATAAGTATTCTTTTTAAAATCCTCTAAATTTTTCTTGTTTAGTGCAGAAATAAAAATAGAAGCTACTTCATAATCATTCATCCAAGTTTTTTTCCAGTCTTGGAGTGTGTAGTGTTCTTTTCCTTTTTCTGTTACAAGATCATCTTCCTTAATTGTTTCATGAGAATAGGCATCAATTTTATTAAAGACTAATAATGTGGGTTTGTCGACACATTTTATATCATTTAAAATAGAGTTTACAGAAGCAATATGATCTTCAAAATTAGGATGAGAAATGTCTACAACATGCAAGAGTAAGTCTGCTTCGCGAACTTCATCTAGAGTAGATTTAAAGGACTCTACCAATTGTGTGGGTAGTTTTCTTATAAAACCAACAGTATCAGTCAATAAGAATGGAATATTCTTTATGACTACTTTTCTTACCGTAGTATCTAATGTTGCAAATAATTTGTTTTCGGCAAAAACATCACTTTTACTAATGACATTCATCAAAGTAGATTTACCAACATTTGTATAGCCAACCAGGGCAACTCTAACCATTTTACCACGGTTTTTTCGCTGCACAGCCATTTGTTTATCGATGGTTAATAATTTCTTTTTTAATAGCGTGATTTTATCGCGAATAATACGTCGATCTGTTTCAATTTCAGTTTCACCAGGTCCACGCATTCCAATTCCACCTTTTTGCTTGTCTAGGTGAGTCCAAAGTCTCGTTAAACGGGGCAACAAATATTGACATTGTGCCAATTCAACTTGGGTTTTTGCAGAACTTGTTTGTGCTCTTTGTGCAAAAATATCTAAAATGAGATTGGTTCTGTCTAAAATTTTACAATCTAATACTTTTTCGATGTTTCGTATTTGCGCTGGAGACAACTCATCATCAAAAATAGCCGTACCGATTGCATTAGCATTTATATAATCTCTTACTTCTTCTAATTTACCTGCCCCTAAAAAAGTTTTAGGATTGGGTTTTTCCATCTTTTGGACAAAACGTTTTACGGCAATTCCTCCAGCAGTCATTGTTAAAAACTCTAGTTCATCTAAGTATTCAGTAGATTGAATTTCATCTTGTTGTTGAGATATGATCCCGATTAAAATTGCTTTTTCTGAGGTAACTTTACGTTGGTCTATCATAGGGAGCAAAAATACGAAGATTTGATTTGAAAAAGCATAAAAAAAAGGCCAAGATAAATAGGCTTCGTCCTATTGATTAGGATTTAAACAAGAACATTAATTTTTATTTTGTTGATTGAAAGCATCTCTTAGTTTTTGATCATTTAATATGTACTTTTTATACTTTCCATCTCTATACCTGTAATAAATAAAAAAAGGCATGAATAAAAAAGAAAAATAAAACACCCCTAAACCCATCACAATCTCGGCTTTTTCATGTCCGGTATTTTTCAAGTATATTCCAATGGCTACCCATACTAAAAAGATGGCAAACATTATTTTTAACGCTAGTTTCATATTGTAAAATTACAAAAGTTATCTGTTTAATCCTTTTTTATTCAAATGAACTTGTTTTTTTTAGGCGCTATGATCCATCACCAGATATGTTTCTATCATAGATCCTCTCAATAAAAAACACAAATTTTAGAATCAATTTTATATTTTTGAAATAAAATATGAATTCATTTTTAAAATATATTTAATATTTCCAGACTTGAGTTCAAATTTTATAAGATAAATACACGATGCCTACCACTAAAAAATACCTAATTAAACATTTCAATAATACCCTAGAGTTGTATGCTTCCAATAAAATAAAATATACCTCTAGCTGGTTCATGGATTTTGGAAAGCTTGGATCCGAGCTCTTTAATTCTGAAGAACAAAAAATCTACTCCATCAACAAAAAGTTTAAGTTCTGGAAATGGAAAATGGTCTATACTATCAAAGATCGTTCTGAAGACATAATAGAATTAACCTCTCTGAATAATAGAAAAACGATATATTCAGTAGCGGTTGATCAAGTTATGTATGTGATGAAAATTCATTATCAGAAGAAAATATCTGTTTTTAAAAACGGAGATAAAATTGCAGAATTTGATGCTTCTATGCAGGATGAAAATCAATATCATACCACACAATTACAACTTTTAGATACCAAAGATTTGGAGTGGTGTTTTTTGTTGTTTTCTTGTTTGAAAATTGGAGAAACTGAACAAAATTCAAAAATTGTATTCTCAAGTCAAAAACAACTGGAAATAAATGAGGACCCCTGGATTTAGAGTGTCATTATGAAAATTTTACACCCCTAATAGTTGAGGTAAAAATTGTAATAATAATAAAAAAAACATCACAACGAATGTGATTGTCAAAGGCTTCCAGATTTCTTTCTTTTTGAACTTTAATTGATTCCCTAAATTTTTATTCCAAAAATACTCTGATAAAATAGCGTAGCCAAAGAGGTTAAATAGTAGGGTAACAAAAAACATTTTAGGAAGATAATTCAAAAGTATTATTGAGGCAATTGTGTAAGCAACACCAAAAACAAGCACTTGATTTCTTGCCACAGGCTTGTTCATTTCTTTTAAATTTTGCATTAGTAAAATAGCGCCAAATATCGTCGAAAAAAAAAGAGTAAAACCTTGGATGGCTCTTTTGGAATATAATAATGGTAATGACAATTCTTTTGAAAAATTATCATTATCGACAACCTCTTTTTCAAGGGTTTCTATGACCTCATTTTCTTTAAAAGTATCTTTGTATAAATCATCTGTTTTCTGAATCAAATTTCTAAGTTCCATTTCCCAAATGACCGCCTGGATTGCTTCTAGGGTATAGTTATCCTTTTCTTGAAGGATGTGCTCTAACTCTTTGTTAGATTTTAAACTCATGTTTTTTGTAAAACTATTTGTTTTCATTTTTTTTATAGTGTCGTTTAAGTATTTCTCACAACTAAAAGTAGTTCATACTATTCTTTAATAGTTAGTACATCCGTTCCCAAATAACGGTCGTCTTTGTTGTAATACCAGGCTCTAATTTTAGGCATTTTAATTTCATGAACCCTCTCTAAACCGGAAAGTAAGATAAATTCTCCGCTCTTTTCTTCTTTTTTGAAAAACTGATACGCTTTCATTTCATAGTTCTTTGGATTGAAATAAAAATACCAACGATCTTTTCCTACCTTTTCATCATAGGTAACTTTTAGAACCAAATACTCTTTCCCTTTAAATATTTTTTTGACTACTTTTTGATGGATAATAGTACCGTTATCTTTAAGTTTCATTGGGAGTCCATACAAAAATGTATAGTAATTTTTATATAAATTTGCCCGCTTACAAGTTGCGTTATACTTCTTTTTAATTTTTTTCGATGGTTGCTGATCTCCATTGATAACCATTGAACAAATTCCTTTGTTTACTGTATATTCAATGGTAGTAGAATCTTTAATTGACTTTACATAGAAGTATTCTTTTGGTAAATTGATACGAACTTCACTTTTTCTTTTCACATCATTAGGAGTATTCATTGTAATTAACAACTCTCCATTAAAATCCTTCCAATTTCCCTTTGGATCATGAAACTGAATTGTTTTTTCTAGTAATTGATCACCCGTTATGGATTGTGAAAAAAGAGCGTTTGATGTCCATAGAAATAAAAAAAGAAGTATTTTATTCATGAGTTAAATGTAATAAAAATCCCGCATTTGCGGGATTTTATACTTAGGCTTTGATCTCAGATTTTAAATTTAGTTCCTTGAGTTGTTGCTCGTCTAAAAATGCAGGCGCATCAATCATGACATCACGACCTGAATTATTTTTTGGAAAGGCAATAAAATCTCTAATGGTTTCTTGACCTCCCAGAATTGCCACCAATCGATCTAGTCCAAATGCCAAACCTCCATGGGGTGGAGCTCCATATTCAAAGGCATCCATTAAGAATCCAAATTGAGCTTTTGCCTCTTCTTCAGTGAACCCTAAATGGCGCAACATGGTTGCTTGGATCTCTTTATCATGAATACGAATAGAGCCACCTCCAATTTCATTTCCGTTTAGAACTAAATCATATGCATTTGCCTTCACATCTCCCGGGTTGGTCTCTAATAACTCTAATTGTCCCGGTTTTGGCGATGTAAATGGATGATGCATTGCATGGTAATGACCTGTTTCTTCATCCAATTCTAACAATGGAAAATCAATAACCCATAATGGGGCAAATACCTTTGGATCTCTCAATCCTAAACGTTCTGCTAATTCCATTCTTAATGCAGATAATTGAGCTCTTACTTTATGGGTTTTACCAGATAAAATACAGATCAAATCTCCAGGTTTAGCTTCAGTGGTTACGGCCCATTTAGCCAGGTCTTCTTGAGTGTAAAATTTATCTACAGAAGATTTAAAGGTTCCATCCTCATTTACCCGACAATATACCATCCCTAGAGCACCAACTTGAGGTCTTTTTACCCAATCAATTAATTTATCTATTTCTTTTCTTGTGAATTTATTCCCTCCTGGAACCGCAATTCCTACTACTAATTCAGCATTGTTAAAAACACCAAATTCTTTGTGTTGAGTTACAGAATTTAACTCACCAAACTTCATTTCAAATCGAATGTCTGGCTTGTCATTTCCATACAACCTCATTGCGTCATCGTACAGCATTCTTGGGAATTCTGCCACATCAACTCCATTAATTTCTTTTAATAAGTGACGGGTTAACCCTTCAAAAATAGTTAAAATATCTTCTTGCTCCACAAATGCCATTTCGCAGTCGATTTGTGTAAATTCTGGTTGTCTGTCTGCACGAAGATCCTCATCTCTGAAGCATTTTACAATCTGAAAATATTTATCCATTCCACCAACCATTAGGAGTTGTTTGAATGTTTGCGGAGATTGGGGTAATGCATAAAACTGACCTTCATTCATTCTTGATGGAACTACAAAATCTCTAGCTCCCTCTGGAGTAGATTTTATCAAATAAGGGGTTTCAACTTCAATAAACTCTTGATCAGACAAATATTTTCGAACCTCCATGCTCACCTTATGACGAAAGATTAAACTCTCTTGCACGGGATTTCTTCTAATGTCAAGATATCTGTATTTCATTCGGATATCTTCTCCTCCATCTGTTTCATCTTCTATGGTAAATGGGGGAGTTAATGCTTTATTCAAGATTTTTAGGGAAGTAACTAGTACTTCAATATTTCCAGTTGCTATTTTTGTGTTTTTAGACTCACGTTCAATAACAGTTCCTGTAATTTGTATGACAAATTCTCTTCCTAATGATGTTGCTTTTTCCATCATTTCCTTTGAAGTACGCTCTTCATCAAAAATCAATTGCGTAATTCCATATCGATCGCGTAAATCTACCCAAACCATAAAACCCTTGTCGCGAGATTTTTGGACCCAGCCTGCCAAGGTTACTTCTGTGTTAATATGCGATGCTCTTAATTCGCCGCAAGAATGACTTCTATACATTTTGTGTCTTTTAATGAGTTACAAAACTAAACATTTTCAATTGAATAATAGAGTTTTGTAAGTTCATTTCTATATAGAAATCTGCGGTTTCTTCATGTTCTTTTTTTTTTAGAATAAACGGTTCTTAGAATTGTTAGAATTAGAAATGTAGAATCCATCTAATTCTTTGTAAATTTGTTTTATGAGCGTTATTAATATTCAAGAGAAGTTTGCCTTGTTCTCAGATCATTGGTCTCCAAAAAAAGTAGGCGAATTAAATGGACAACAAATTTTACTAGCAAAAATTAAAGGCGAATTTGTATTTCATCAACACGACGATGAAGATGAGCTTTTTATGGTAATTAAGGGATCTTTAGACATTGAATTAAAAAATGAAATAGTCACCTTACAGGAGGGGGAATTTTATATTGTACCCAAAGGAGTCGCACACAAACCTATTGCCAAAGAGGAAGTCTACCTTTTATTATTTGAACCACTTACCACAAAACACACAGGAGATATTATTGCCGATATTACTGTAGAAACCTATGAATCTATTTAATTATGAGTAAGTTGTATATAGTGCCCACCCCAATAGGAAATCTAGAAGATATGACATTTAGAGCCATTCGTGTTTTAAAAGAAGTAGATTTTATTCTAGCGGAAGACACCCGTACAAGTGGAAAACTATTAAAACATTTTGAGATTTCTACTCAAATGCACAGTCACCATATGCATAATGAACATCGGTCAATTGAAGGGATTTTAAACCGATTAAAAAATGGAGAAACCTGTGCGTTGATCTCTGATGCTGGAACTCCTGCAATTTCAGATCCTGGTTTTTTGTTGACGAGAGCATGCGTCGAAAACAAGATTGAAGTAGACTGTTTGCCTGGAGCCACAGCTTTTGTTCCAGCACTCGTAAATGCTAGCTTACCCAATGAAAAATTTATTTTTGAAGGTTTCTTGCCTGTGAAAAAAGGAAGACAAACGCGGATGTTATTTTTGGCCGAAGAAAATAGAACAATGATTTTTTATGAATCGCCTCATAAGTTAGTAAAAACATTGGGTCATTTTGTAGCATATTTTGGGGCAGATAGAGCGATTTCTGTGTCAAGAGAACTTACGAAAATGTTTCAAGAAACCATTAGAGGGACCGCTTCTGAAGTTTTAGCTCATTTTGTAGCAAAACCTCCAAAAGGAGAAATCGTCATTGTGGTAGAAGGGAAGAAGTAGTTCATTGAAGTCTACTTTTCCCGGTATGTTTTTCATAGATATGTTCAATGATTGTTTGTAATTCTTTTTTTTAAGTTTTTAATTCTATTACTCAATGCAATGTTTTTATAAGTTAATTCATTCATAGAATTAATTATCAAAGGAATCAATCCTTGATAGTTCACAGCAAGCATTTTATTTTTATCCATACTTACGAGTTCTGGAAAAATATGTTTTACATCTTGAGCCAAAAAACCAATTTTTTTTCTTTGAGATTTTTTTTCTAGCATGTTGTATTTTTTTGGCTGAATTTTTAAAATCATCTCAAGTGAAGGTCCAAAAGAGGTAATATTATTTTTGACTCTAGCGTCTGAAATAGTTTTGATCTCGTTTTTAAAGGAAACTGTTTCATTTGCTAATGTAACGATATCGAGATCAGAGTCAAGACCAATTGATGCTTCATTCACTAAGATATTGTCAACCGTTACAGATCCGGAAGTGAGCCTCTCTGAAATATCTATTGAAGAGAACGAGTAGTCTTGTGAAAAACTACAGAAGGGGATTAGAAAAAGAATTACTAGGTAATATTTCATGATTATAAATTTAGTTGTTTATGAGTTTTTCTATTGTAGATAGCTGATTTTCAAGATCTTTATAAATTTCATTTTGTTCTTTCAGCCCTTTAATTAGTATGGGGATCAATCCTTGGTAATTCAAAGCAAGCATACCGTTTTTATCTTCATCGACTAATTCTGGAAATACTTTTTGTACCTCTTGTGCTAACAATCCAATTTTTTCTTTTTGTTCCTTATCTGCTAACATAGTATACCGTTTTGCCTCTATTTTTATCAAACGAATAAGAGTTGGTTCAAGTGCTATGATATTTGATTTTAGTCTGGCATCTGAGGAAACGTAGATGTCTCCTGCTACTGTAAGTGATCCATCTGTAAGTGTTATTAAATCATTATCATCACTATGACCAATGTTTGTTCCATCAAATACCAAGCTATCTACGATTAAGGATCCTGCGTTGGTGGTTTCCGATGTTGTTACTGAATTTGCTGAAATCGACTCAGGGTTTAACTGAATTCCAGTGCTCATGATGTTTTCTGAAAGAGCCGTACTTGTTCCATTATAAATTGCTGTATCAGATGCTGGATTCACTTTTAAAACTTCAGATCCGTCTGCGGTACCTGAAAGGCTTATTCCAAGAGTGGTTATTAATCCATTAGTCGATATAGAATTCGGTGTTGTTGAAGACAATGTTGCGCTACCTCCAGTAAGATGAAATACAAAGTCTGTTGTTTCCAGAGCGCCAGATGAATTAGAATTTGTGTAAAAAGTTTCACTTGCAGTAATAGATACATTTGTATTGTCAATTGATAGCTGAATTGCATCAAAAGTAGGGATGATTAAATTTAAAGGAGCGGTGTTGTTATTTTGTGATGTTTCCATTTCCATTCCATGAATATTAAAAATTGAGTTCGCAACAGGACTTACCGTTAGGATTTCTTCTCCAGAAGGAGCGCCTGATATTCCAATGCCTAATACCCATTCAGTTTGTGAAGTTTTCAAAATACTTGTGGGAGTAGAACTTGAGAGTGTTGCATTCCCTCCAGATAGACTCAATATGAAATCAGTAGCCTCTAAATCACCAGAACCGTTATTTGTATTGTATACATTCGAATCTGTAGTTACCGTCATGCTACTGTTGTTAGCTGCTAAAGACACATTACTTATTTTTGCGGGCTCCAGAAATTCATATACATTAACTTTCCCTGTATTAGTTCCAATAGCTACTTTAGATCCGCTACCATTCATCGATATAGAAATACCAGAGTATTGGTAAGGTCCATCACCATCAATATCATTTCCTAACTGATTCCATGATCCCTCCGAGTATTTATAGATCCGAGCATGGCCAGAGTAAGAACCGTTTCCACTATTTAAATAAGCCCCAATAGCAACTCTAGTTCCATCATTGTTCATTGATACAGCAGTTCCAGAATAATTTGTGGCTCCCTCGCCATCAATATCACCTCCTAATTGTGTCCATGCTCCATTGGAGTATTCATATACTCTAGTATGTCCTGAATTACCTCCATTTCCATCATTTCCATTCGCTCCAATTGCGACTTTAGTTCCATCATCGCTCATCGATACACTAATACCTGATTTATCATCTCTTGCCTCTCCGTCAATATCACTTCCCAACTGTGCCCATGTTCCACTGTTATATTGATATACTCGGGTATGTCCTGAATTACGTCCATTTTCATCATTACTATCCGCTCCAATAGCAATGATGGTTCCATCACTGTTCATCGAGATGGAAGTTCCTGAATTGTCATTTACGGTTTCTCCTTCAATGTCATCTCCTAATTGATTCCAAGATCCATTAGTGTATTCATATACTCGTGTATGCCCTGAGTCTATTCCACTACTATTATAAGGAGATGCAATTCCTACAATAGTTCCATCATTGCTCATGGATAAATTAATTCCTAATTGGTCATCAATTTCTCCATCAATATCACCTCCTAACTGATTCCATGAATTATTTTCATATTGATAGACTCTTACATGGCCTGCATTGTTTCCATTATCCTCATTTCCTTTTGCTCCAATAGCAACAATCGTTCCATCATTACTAATGGATACAGAAGTTCCTGATGTATCACCAGGATATTCTCCTAAAATATCATTTCCTAATTGACTCCAAGAACCGTTGGTGTATTCAAAGACTCTTACGTGACCTGCATTCTCCCCACCAATATCATTGTATGCCCCACCAATAGCGACCCTAGTTCCATCATTATTTATCGATAAGGCTGTTCCAAATGACTCGTAAGGAGAATCTCCAGAAATCGTGTTGCCAAGTTGAATCTGAGAAAATAAGAGGTAGGGGGTTATGAGAATGATTAGAAGCAGGTTTTTTTTCATTGCGCTAAATTTTTACTTCTAAAATAAAATTAATTTTAGTTGTTTTATTAAAAAACAACTAAAAATCGATGGAAGCTTTGCTTTGTACAGTAGAAACTAAAAAGACACACAATGATCTATATACAATAGATTTGAGTTTTGATCTTTTATGCGATCAAAAAGTAGCCTATAGAAATGTTTAATTGGTGTTTTTTTTCTTTAGATTAGAGGAGGTAAAGGAGCCGCTATTATTCATGTTTGCCTTTTTCCCAACCATGTTTTCCTAAATATTGATTTCCAGATGCTACGGCGCCTTCCTCAATAGAAGTTCCCATAGAGTCGTTCCAACGATTTAAATAACCAAAAAGAGAAATCACGCCTAACATTTCTACGATTTCGCCCTCATCCCAATACTTATAAAGTTCTTTTTTGATGTTTTGATCAACTGCATTTGGAATTATTGAAGCAGCTAGAGAAAAATTGAGAGCAGCTCTTTCTGCTTCAGAAAATGCAGCATGTGTTTTATATTCCCATATATGATCCAATTGCTCTTGTTCTGCTCCATAACGTTCTGCAGCTCTAATTGCATGCGCTTGGCAATATCGACATCCAGTGGCATTGCTTGAAACCCAAGCGATCATTCTTTTTAAGGCAGAGGTAACCCTCCCTTCATTCCCCATCACCGCTTTATTTAAATTAATAAACGCCTTTGAAATAGCAGGTCTTCGTTGCATGGTTAATACAGAATTGGGGCAAAAACCTAGTGTTTCATTAAAAAATTCTGCAAGCTTTTTGGTTTCTAGATCGTGTTCTGCGGTTAAAGGTGTTACAAGTGCCATAGGTTACTTTTTTATAAATTATCCAATGAAAAAACATCAAGATGTTGCTCATTTGAGATTTTTTGAATTTAGGGATGAATTTCTATCTGTTTTTTTATTTTTGTATGCGCATACAAATTACGATTTCAATTTTAAAGATACGACTATAAAAGCATTAAATATGACGACAAACATTGTAACAACTACTTGGAAAAAGAATAACGAATTTGAAACTGATAATCCGAGTGAACACAAATTCATCATGTTTAATAATTCTGATGACAATGGAGACACCGTTGGTTTTGCCCCCAAAGCATTAATGTTATCATCTTTGGCTGGATGTTCAGGACTGGATGTAGCTTCGTTGTTAAAAAAAATGCACGCTGAAGTTGCAGGTTTTAAGATTGATGTTACTGCAGAATTGACAGACGAACATCCAAAGTTTTACAATAAAGTAAAAGTAGATTACCATTTTACAGACAGTAATTTACAACCGAAAAAAATTCAAAAAGCAGTCAATTTATCGGTCACTAAATATTGTGGAGTCATGGAAATGTTTCGACAATTTGCAGAAGTAGAAATCGAAATTTTCTTTCACGAACTCTAAGATATTGGTAAAAAACAATTCTACTTTTTTTATATTTATCTCAAGAAATTTTAGTTTAAATTATTTTTTATCCGTTAGAATATTACAAACATTGTTGTATCTTAAGTCCAAAAAGTCACTGCAATGAGATGGACATTTAAACCAACACCGGAAAAGGGAAAAGTAGAAAACCTGGCCAAAGAATTACAGGTGAATTCTACAATAGCAGCTATTCTTTGTCAAAGAAATATTGAAACATTTGAGGAAGCAAAAAGATATTTCCGTCCAAGTCTAGAACAACTCCACGATCCTTTTTTAATGAAAGATATGGATCTTGCCGTGTCAAGAATTGAAACTGCGATTGCTCACAATGAAAACATTTTAATTTATGGTGATTATGATGTAGATGGAACCACAGCGGTTTCTTTGGTTTCTTCCTACTTAAAAACAATTTATTCTAATATTGCTACGTATATTCCGGACAGGTATGCAGAGGGATATGGTGTATCCTATAAAGGAATTGATTTTGCCGCTGACAATGATTTTTCCTTGATTATTGCCCTAGATTGTGGGATCAAAGCCATTGATAAAGTTGCTTACGCGGCAAAAAAAAATATTGATTTTATTATTTGTGATCATCATAAACCAGGGCCAGAAATTCCAAAAGCTATTGCGGTTTTAAATCCAAAAAGAAAAGATTGTACTTACCCTTTCGATGAATTATGTGGTTGTGGAGTTGGTTTTAAACTCATACAAGCACTTGGTATTTCCAGAAACCAAACGATTCAAGATTTCCTTCCTTATTTAGATTTGGTAGCCACTGCCATCGCTGCGGATATTGTTCCTATGATTGGAGAGAATAGAGTGCTTGCCTATTATGGTTTGCAAGTGATTAATCAAAATCCTTGCAATGGAATTAAAGCAATCATTCATCAAACGAAAAAGACAGCACTTACTATTACTGATGTTGTTTTTATTATTGCACCAAGAATAAATGCTGCTGGAAGAATGAAACATGGAAACTATGCCGTTGAATTATTAACAGAAATGGATTTCGACGCTGCCCTTGATTTTGCTGCTTCCATAGAGATATTCAATGTAGATAGAAAAGAATTAGATAAAAAAATTACGAACGAAGCTCTTATTCAAATTATTGACAATGCAGAGGAAAAAGCTTTTTCTACCGTTGTTTACCAAGAAGATTGGCACAAAGGAGTTATTGGTATTGTAGCCTCTCGTTTGATAGAGAAATATTACAGACCTACGCTTGTGTTTACTAAAAGTGGCGATATGTTAGCTGCATCTGCCAGATCTGTAAAGGGGTTTGATGTTTACAATGCACTTCATGAATGTGAGGAATTTATAGTGCAATTTGGCGGTCATAAATATGCTGCTGGCCTAACCCTACGTCCAGAAAACTATACCAATTTCAAAAAAAAGTTTGAAGAAGTTGTTCAGCGCAGTATGGATGAAAATCTAACCACTCCAGAGATTTCTATAGATGCCTCTATTGATTTTTCAGAAATCACGCCTAAATTTTTCAGAATTATTCAACAAATGGCTCCTTTTGGTCCTTCGAATATGAAGCCTGTCTTCAGTTCTACTGCGGTCAGAGATAATGGATATGGAAAACAGGTTGGTGGAGACAAAGCTCATTTGAAACTGAATCTTTTTCAAGGAGATAATAAAAAAACCTTCAACGCGATCGGTTTTAATTTGGGAAATAAAATGGACCTTATCAATAACGACTTTGACATTGTTTATGCCTTAGATGAAAACGAATGGAATGGTCATAAAAACCTGCAATTGGTTTTAAAGGATGTAAAATAGTTTCTAGTTTTCCATAGATAATAACACCATTCTGAGTTCCATAAATGAAAAAGACTTGTCTACTTTTTCCTTGAGTTCGGTTAAGTTTTTAAAGGAAGTTTCTTCTATTGCTTTGATCATTTTTTTATACCGCTTTAGAGAGATTAACTCAAGAATATCAACTTCTCCAGAAGGAATATAGCTAGCCAAGTGACTTTCGACAGTACCAGTAGTGAGACTTCTTTCTTTTGCAATTTCTTTGATGGAGTATCCAGCTTTAAACAATTCGAACGAAATCTGTTTGGTTGTTTTTTTGTCTTCTTTTTGTTGCTCATTCAGGCTATTGATGCCATTTTCTTTGCAATATTCTCCAATCAGGGCTAAAATTTCTTCTCCGTATTTTTTGACACGAATTTTTCCCATTCCAGAAATTTTTAACAATTCCTTTTCTGACCTTGGCAAAAGATCACAGAGTGCATATAGTGTTTCTTGTGTAAAAATCTGAAAATGAGCAATTCCAAGAGATGTTGCAATTTCGTTTCTTAATTCACGTAATTTTAGAGCCAAAATTGGGTCGCGTTTGGAGGACAGTTTTTTCTTTTTTGGAGGAGCTGTTTTCTGTAAAACAGCCTTCGCTCTCACTTGTAAAAAGTCTTGAACTTTAAATTTAGTTGTCATTTTCTGAAGTGCAAATAACTTTTCCTCCAACTGTTCTTGAAGTGAATCAAACTGTTTAGAAAAGTCTTTTTTAACGGCCTTATTATCTGTCGAAAATGAAATGGCATCTAGAGGTTTTTCAATATTTCCAATTGTTTCCCTCAGAAAATAAGCAACTGCTTTTGTAAAACGTTCTTGAATTTGAGAACTGTTTTCAGGGAGAACAGGCTCTTTTGAAATGGTTTTCAATTGATTTTGAAACCCGTTAGATACTTTCATTAAAGCAACAATCCCATCATCTTTGATGGTTTGTAGGTGATTTATAACATCTCCTTTAATGCTTGTTTTGTTTTTGTAATAAATATCTATCAATCTTGATATTGGATATAAAAATTGTTGATATTCAAATAATTCTGAAATTAAATTCAATTGAAATCTTTTTTCAGATTCATTCAAAGTCCTTTCATCAGGATGATTTTCCTCTACAGCTTCATTAAAAGTACTTACTGTTTTGTCATTGATAATGGCATTGCTAGAAATAGGTGTTTTTAAAACCAATCCTTCCAAAGAAGTACATCTGCTCAAAGCGACATAGGTTTGGCCATGTGCAAAAGAAGCTTCTGCATCTATAATTGCTTTTTTAAAGGTCAAGCCCTGGCTTTTGTGAATGGTAATGGCCCAGGCCAAACGCAAGGGAATTTGTTTGAAAGAACCAACAATATCTTCTTTTAGTTCTTTTGTTTCTTCATTGATAGAATAATTAATAGAATTCCATAATTCTTTTTCGGTACTAATTTCCTCAATTTCATTGGCACACTGAACCGTAACGGTATCTTCTGAAATGTCTGTGATAATCCCTATTTTACCATTGAAATATCTTTTTTCAGGTGAGGAATCATTTTTAATAAACATTACTTGAGCCCCAATTTTTAAGGCTAATTTTTCATCATTAGGATATGCGTTTTCATTAAATTTCCCAGATATTTCAGCCTCAAAAATGTAGTTTTTATTTTTAATTGTATTCAATTTAGAATCGTTGATTAGATGCGCTCTTATGTTGTGTGTCGTTAACGTTATATACCCCTCTTCTTTCGAAGGAGAGAAGCTTGGATCAAAGCGTTGATTCAAAATCGTAGCAGATTCTTCGGATAAATTGTCATTTCTAATTTCATTTAAAATGCGAATAAAATTCTCATTTTTTTGACGATAAATATGTTTCAATTCGATAGAGACCACATTGGCCTCTTGATAAGCCTTGCTACTAAAAAAATAAACGGTATTGTAATGTTGCTGCAATAAACTCCATTCATTGGGTTTTACAACGGGAGCCAACTGCTGCAAATCGCCAATCATTAAAATTTGTGCGCCTCCAAATACTTTATTTCGATTTTTGTAACGACGAAGTACTTGATCGATCCCATCTAATAAATCAGCACGGACCATAGAGATTTCATCTATAATGACCAAATCTAAGGATTTTATGATATCAATTTTAGTTTTTGAAAATTTCCGCTGTTGATTAGAAGTGTTGCTTATTTGATTGGGTAGAATTGGACCAAAAGGCATTTGAAAAAACGAATGAATGGTTACGCCTTTCGCATTGATTGCCGCGACCCCTGTGGGTGCCACAATGACCATTCTTTTTAGAGATTCGTTTTTAATTTGATGTAAAAAAGTAGTTTTTCCTGTACCTGCTTTTCCTGTGATAAATAAATTTCTATCCGTTTTATTGATAAAATTAAAGGCGAGATCTAATTCAGGATTTTTGGGCATTGTTGCTTTTTTCAGCAAGGTAAATAATTAAATATTATTTCATAAAAAATCCCGAGTTAAAAGCTCAGGATTTTTTATTAGTAAACATTTAAAATATTCAATTACATTTCTAATGCTTTTTTGATATCATTATCCATCAATAATTCTACAGGATTTTCTAGAGCCTCCTTCACTGCAACTAAGAAACCTACGGATTCTCTACCATCAATAATTCTGTGATCGTAAGACAGTGCAACATACATGATAGGTTGAATAACAACTTCACCATTAACTGCCATCGGTCTGTTTACAATATTATGCATTCCTAAAATTCCACTTTGTGGAGGATTTAAAATGGGAGTAGATAGCATGGAACCAAAAACCCCTCCATTTGTAATTGTAAAGGTTCCTCCGGTCATTTCATCAATGGTTATTTGTCCGTCTCTAGCTCTAATGGCCAATCTTTTTACTTCAGATTCTACTCCTTTAAAAGATAAGTTCTCAGCATTTCTAATCACTGGGACCATCAGTCCTTTTGGACCAGAAACCGCAATAGAAATATCTTGAAAATCATTTTTAATTTGGAAATCTCCATCAATCATAGAGTTTACATCAGGATATAGTTTTAAAGCCCTGACAACCGCGAGCGTAAAGAAAGACATAAATCCTAAACCAACACCATGTTTTGTTTTAAAGTCTTCTTTAAATTGAGAGCGTAAATCAAAAATAGGTTGCATATTCACTTCGTTAAAAGTAGTTAGCATCGCCGTTTCGCTTTTTACAGCGACTAGACGTTCGGCTACTTTTCTTCGAAGCATAGACATTTTTTTGCGTGTTGTTCCTCTGCTTCCACCTTCAGGTAATGTTCCCATAGAAGGAACCGCTTTTACTGCATCTTCTTTTGTAATTCTTCCAGCTTTCCCGGTTCCTTTAATTGTTGCAGCATCTATGTTTTTTTCAGCTAAAATTTTCTTAGCTGCAGGAGAAGCAGTTCCCGATGCGTAGGTAGTTGTACTCTCTTCTTTTGCCGGTATTGTTGTAGCTACTTTTTTTACTTCTTCTGTTACCGGTGAAGCTGAGGCTCCTTCTGGTTGTGCAGCAGCAGTATCGATCAAACAGACAACGGCTCCAACAGCCACTGCATCTCCTTCTTCGGCCTGTAATGTAATGATACCACTTTCTTCAGCAGGTAACTCTAAGGTTGCTTTATCAGAGTCTACTTCAGCAATCGGTTGGTCTTTTTCAACATAATCTCCATCTTCAACTAACCAGGTAGCAATTTCTACTTCTGTTATTGATTCTCCCGGTGAAGGAACTTTCATTTCTAAAATCATCAGTTCTTATTTTTCTTTTTTACTGAACACTTTTCAGTATTTTTATTCTTATATTCTTTTTGACAGAATTTTTTACTATAATATTATAATAAAAAAGGGACCGTTTTATTTCCGTACAAATTATTCATTACTAAAAACACTGTCGATAACCGCTTTATGTCGTTTTTTAAATCTTGTGCTAGAACCTGCTGCAGGGACTGCATAGTATTTTCTTGAACGAACATTCAATTTCACCAACTCTAAACGCTCCAACATAAAACTCCAAGCACCCATATTTCTTGGCTCTTCTTGTGCCCAGATGTATTCTTCAATATTAGGATATCGGTCTATAATTTGCTGTATTTTTTCCAAATGCAATGGGAATAATTGCTCAATTCTGATCAAGGCTACATCTTCTCTTTGCAGTGCCTCTCTTTCTGCTAATAGATCGTAATAGAATTTCCCCATACAGAAAACGAGTTTTTTAATTCCATTTGGATTTAACGTATCGTCTATTACCTCCTGGAACTCACCAGTTGCAAGGTCTTGAATGGTATTTACCGCTTTTGGATGACGAAGCAAGCTTTTCGGAGTAAATACGATCAAGGGTTTTCTAAAATTGCGTTTCATTTGTCTGCGCAACAAATGATAAAAGTTGGCAGGCGTTGTACAATTCGCAACTGTCATATTCTCTTTGGCACATAATTGTAAATAACGCTCTATTCTTGCGGATGAATGTTCAGATCCTTGGCCTTCATATCCATGAGGGAGTAAAACGACAATCCCGTTTTGAGCTTTCCATTTGTCTTCAGCGGCAGAGATGTATTGGTCAAAAATAATTTGAGCTCCGTTTGAAAAATCTCCAAATTGAGCTTCCCAAATAGTTAGTGTATTGGGATTTCCCATGGCATATCCGTAATCAAAACCTAATACACCATATTCAGATAACAACGAATTATAGATCGTCATTTGACCTTTGTTATTTGGGTTTTTATTGAGTAAGTTAATCCTTTCTTCAGTAACTTCATCTCGTAAAATAGCATGCCTGTGAGAGAAAGTTCCTCTTTCTACATCTTGTCCAGAAATGCGAACATTAAATCCTTCTTCTAGTAAAGATCCATAGGCAAGATTTTCTGCCATTCCCCAATCTAATGTATTGGTTTCGAATGCCATTTTTGATCTTCCCTGCAAAATACGTTCTGCTTTCCTAACAAAATTTGCGCCCTCAGGAACGGTAGAAACAACCTTTGCAATATTTTTTAAATTTTCTTCAGGATAACCTGTGTTGGTGCTTTTCAACATCGCATTGAGATCTTTACGCTCAAAACCTTTCCAGGTAGATTTCATGAACTCTTTTACCTTGGAAGTTTTGTCATCTTTAGAATTGTTAAATTCAGTATTTAACATTTCTTTGTATTCTGTTGTGATCGTCTTCAGATACTCCTGATTGATAGTTCCTTCAGCAATTAATTGTGCAGCATAAATATCTTTAGGATTTTGATGTTTGGAAATTGCTTTGTACAATGTAGGTTGCGTAAAACGCGGTTCATCACCTTCGTTATGTCCATATTTTCTGTACCCTAACAAATCAATAAAAATATCTGTTTTAAAACGCATTCTAAATTCCAAGGCCATTTCCATTGCGTGACAAACGGCTTCTGTATCGTCTGCATTTACATGTAGAACAGGAGATAGGGTAACTTTTCCAACATCGGTACAATAGGTGCTAGAACGTGCATCCAAGTAATTGGTTGTAAAACCAATTTGATTGTTTACAACAATATGAATAGTTCCTCCTGTTTTGTATCCATTTAATTTTGCCATTTGAACAACTTCGTAGGCAATTCCTTGACCTGCAATAGCAGCATCTCCATGAATAATGATGGGTAAAATTTTACCAGAGTCTCCGTTGTATTTTCTATCAATTTTAGCTCTTGTAATTCCTTCTGCAACAGAGGCAACTGTTTCTAGGTGAGATGGATTGGGAACTAAATTCATTTTAATTTCATTCCCATCTCTATAGGTTTTACTGAGTGTTAAACCCAAATGATATTTTACATCTCCATCGATGTCTTGATCTTCAAAATCTTTTCCTTCAAATTCACTAAAAAGGTCTCTTATAGGTTTTTTAAAGATATTTACTAGGGTGTTTAAGCGACCTCTGTGTGCCATTCCTAGTACACATTCTTTTACGCCAAACTTTTCAGCTGCATCTCTAAGAATGACGCTAATTCCTGGAATTAAAGCTTCTCCGCCTTCCAAAGAAAAACGCTTTTGACCGACATATTTTGTTTGTAGAAAGCTTTCGAATGTAACAGCATGGTTTAGTTTTCCTAAAATATATTTTTTTGCTTCTGTTGTATAGTTAGGGTGGTTCCCATTTTCATTCAAGCGTTGTTGCCACCATTTTAATTTTTCTGGATTACGCATGTACATATATTCTACTCCTATGGAATCACAATAGATGCGTTGTAGATGCGTAATTATTTCAGAAAGTGTTGCTTTTCCAATTCCTAAGATTTCACCAGCCGAAAACTCAATCTCTAAATCATTTTCATGCAATCCAAAATTTTCAATAGCTAGTGTAGGTTGATATTGCCTTCTTTCTCTTACAGGATTTGTTTTTGTGAACAAATGACCACGAGTTCTATATCCGTTAATTAAATCGACAACTAGAAATTCTTTACGAACTTCTAAAGGGATTTCTGAAGATTCTGTATCCTCTGTTAAAGAGTAATTTTCATTCGCTAAATCATATCCTTGAAAAAAGCTTCTCCAACTAGGCTCAACACTATCTGGATTGATTAAATATTGATCATATAAATCAGCGATAAAGCCTGTATGTGCTGCGTTTAAAAATGAAAATTTATCCATATTTTTGGTGATGCTTTTTTGATAAGCGATACTCATAAGCAAAAATACAATTTTTGAGATAAAAGGGTATTTTTTTTCTACATAAAATTGGAATCTTTTTTTTAATTTTTTTTTAAAAAAGAATTTGGCTGTAAGTAAAAAAAAGATATATTTGCACTCGCTAAACACAGATTCTGTGAAGCAAACTCCTCCTTAGCTCAGTTGGTTAGAGCATCTGACTGTTAATCAGAGGGTCCTTGGTTCGAGTCCAAGAGGGGGAGCCATATTAGACAGGAGGTCATTTTTGACCTCCTTTTTATTTTTATTACTTTTTAAAACCTTGCTGGCCAACATAATAGACTTTATCTCTGGAGTGAAAATGTGGTTGCAACTCTCAAAATTGAAATTTTCAAATTTTTCAGTAAAGATGCAACCAAGAATCTTTTGTTTGGTTTTTCCATCTGCCTTATCCCAATAATGACTTAGGTTCTCAATCATTGGGAGAGTTTTATTCAAATACACTTTAAATGGACTCTTCGTGGACTTCAACCGTTCCAACTTAACCTGTTTATGACTTAAGTCTGATTCAATCCTTATTTTCATTTCATTGTAATCAGTAGAGGTGATGTCTCCATCAAGAAATGAGTTTTGTAGGTTTAATTGACGAGTTTTACAAGTCTCTATTTCAGACTCCTTTCTATTAATCTCAGTTTTTCTTGTTACATCGTCTCGGTCAATAAGAGATTCAAGTTGAGATTTATAAACTTTTACCATACCAGCAGTAAATGAAATCTTATCTAATAACTTCTTTATTTGTTCATGGGCCCAATCCACCCCATATCTTTGGCAACGTGGTTTGGTACACAGGTAGTAATGATACCAGTTTTTGTTACGACTTTGACACTTATATGCGGTGATAGTTCTCCCATGTTCGGAACATTTCATAAACCCTTTTAAGGGATATAAATCTGTTTTATCGGACTTAAAATCGAAATTTCTAACCCTACCATCTAAGTAGTCATTAGCCCTCTTAAAAAGGTCGTCTGAAACAATTGGTGGGTGTAATCCTATAACAATCTGCTCCCCTTCTTTTTTGTACTCTTTTACACTGATTTTTCCTGTATAAACAACATTTCTAATGATGTTGTAAAAAGTTTGTTTGGTGATATTGAAGGATTTACCCTTGTAAGGATATTTCTGTTCATTGATATATTTTCTAACTTCATTAGCTGAATAAACTCCCAACACCAACCTATCAAAACATTCTTTAATGTAAGGTGCTGCTTCATTAGGTCTAAGAGTTGATTTACCTTCAACACGACAATTACTGTATCCTCTTGGAGCAGAACCTGTCCAGCAACCTTCTATTCTCGCTCTTCTTGATCCCTCTTTGGTTCTAATGGAATTTTTATCATTCTCAACTTCTGGAAGGGTTAAATATATACTGAGAAGGACCTTAGAATCAGGACTTGATAGGTCGATGGGTTGTTCTACAGTAGAAATCAGTACTCCTAATTTATCTAAAGTCTTTATCTCTTTTAGAGCCAAATATTGATTTCTTGACCAACGATCCCACCTTAAACATAAGATCTGATCAACCTTACCTTTATTCTTTTTGAGATACGATATAATTTTGTTCCATTCGGGTCGATTAAAATCTTTACCAGAGTAGTCTTCAGTATAAACATCTACAATTGGATAGTTATTGATCGAACAGAATTGTTTTAATACAGTCTCTTGATGTTGTAAAGAGAACCCTCGATCTGCCTGATCATCAGTTGACACTCTCTTGTAGATTATAGTTCTCATTATACCGCTTCTTTATAGGTTTCGTATTCAATAATTGCTAATTTCTCCAATAATAACTGGATACGCGCTATATCTTCATTAGAAATACCATTCAGCTCTAACGAGATTATTTTTTTAGACTCTGTCTTATTCATTGCCTTAAAATGATTTTGATGTTTTAGTTTTTTTATTTTTTGAACTAATTGATTCAGCTATATCTGCTGCAGCTTCATCCAATGATGGAAAAGGATCTTTCAACTCTTTAAACTTAATTCCAGGTGTTAATCCCGTTTGTTTACTTATAGAATCAGTTAACAGATATTGAACCTCATACATCTTCTCTTTTTGACACAATACGCTATCATGAATGGTGATATAGGGGATATTATTTTTACTCAATTCCAGACAACCATGTCTTAAAAACAGATAGGACTCACATCTTTGAATTAGATATGAGAATGGATTTTTCAAGTGTTTTGTATTGGAAATGAACTGAACAAGTTTACTTACTTCGTTAAATTGTTTCTCCAAATGTTTGATGAGTTCTACATTGACTCTTCTGTTCTTGTCAGAAAAATTAATGTAGAGTTGAAATTGATCTTTTACCTTCTCACGGGTCATCCCAATATTCTTTCCTATTGACTCATAAATGTCTTTTTTGAAGTTCAATGACCGATATTTTTGGATCCCTCTCTTTCTCCAAAACCTGCCACACATATATGATATGAATTTATCCAGTATAGGATATTTTATATTAGTTAATACATTCCCTTTATATGTATTGTATTCTATATAGTTATCATTAATAACATTAGACTCTACTATCATATATTTAACAAACTTCTCTACATAATCTTGATACTCCATAGATTCACACAAGTACTCTAAAGACTTATATAATTGAGGGAATAGAGAATGAAGGTTGTAACCAAGGTTAGTCTCCTTAAAAAATTTCTCTGTGAGAATGGTTGCAAGGGTAAATGGATGCGAGGTACTTATATCCACTTCAATCATGGATTCTCCATTTGTTCTTAGAAAATATCTTAATTCTCTCTTCATCGAAGTGAATACCGAATTGACTCTATGGTTGCTCATAGAAACAGAATAATTGAATTCTCCCTTTTCGATGTTTTCAATAACTTTATGTACTTTTTTGAAGTATTTCTTTACCTGTGTTTTATTTTCCTTTACCACCTTTGACAATACCTTTTTTTTCAATTCTTTCAGGTAAGTTCGAGCAGCAGCTGCATCTATGGTAATTTGAAATTGATCCATAGCCTCTTTGATGTGAATGTATCTATCTTCAAAACATTTCATCTCTGACTCCCATTCATATTTGAGTTTTTCTTTTCGAGTGTCATACTTATTGTCAATTTCAACTTCAATAAATTTATTTTCCTCAAGCACCCATTGATTGAGTTTATATCCAGTGTGTTTAATTCCCGCGATAGATGTATTATCTGATAAAAGAATAGAACCATTTTCGGTCAAATTTGAGTCCATTAGAATGGTTTTAACCTCATTAAATCTATTACGTGTCATTCTATTCAAATCCTTACTTGAAAGAGGTTTAAAGCCCCTCATATACTGATAATCTAAAGGATTATGAATCGGTGGGGTGAGACAGGAAACTATATAGAAAATTGCATCTATAATAGATTTCTTACGCTGTCGTCTACCTGTTACGTATTGATTCAAATCAACTTGATTGATCGACATTGGGATATTAACTTTCATAGATTTTACAATTAGGCTGCTGCTGCTTGATTCTCATAAATCTCACTCATAATCATTTCTAAATCTTCATAATTAATTTCCTCAAATGTATTTTCAAGTACCTTACAACCCACTCTATGGTAGTGAGTTGAAAGTTCGGTACCTAAGTATTGTCTATTCAATAATAATGAGATTCTACCAGTGGTATTAGCACCCCCAAAAGGATCGTACACCAAATCCGTTTCATCGGTGGTCATTAAGATGGGTATTACAGGAAGAAGTTCTGCCATCAATGCTGGGTGTCCTGTTGGGAAGGCATCGTATGCAGGTTTATTTTTTCCGGTGACACACTTAATCATATGAGCCACATCTTGAGCTGCAATGTGGTTGTAGATCTTTTTATATGGTTTTGAGAGTGATTTTGTTTTCTTAGATACATTCCCGTTTTTATCAACATCTTTAGCACCAGTCGTAATCCTTACCTCTTTTTCCTGATCCGTATATTTTAGTAAGTTGTACTTCGATTTTGAAGGATCAACCACGAACCATAAAATATATTCAATCTGATTTATCGGTCTTTTTACTTTTTCTCCCTGTGGATGGGGATTGGGTTTGGACCATATGATACATTCCTTGTATTTTAGTTTTGTGTGTTTTAATATCGCTGCTTTCACCAAACCCGGTATATCCATGGCACAACCATTATCATAGGTGTCCCCAATATTTACAAAAACATTGGAAGTTTCATTAAGAACTCCTTCAACCTTCCCAAAAACCTCCCCAATGTTATCCGCAAACTCTTCAGGTGTCTTTTCATGTCCCAATTCAGATGACAAGTTTTTCTTATCATAACCACGCAACATATAATATGGGATGGAAGTAAATAAAGTTGCTATACTTTCTGAGTATGAAGAAATGTCTGTAATATCAACACAATTCATTTTAAAAGTGGTTGCCTTATTCGGAATTACAAAAGTGTCTGTGTAATTGTTTTGAAGATCTTCTTTTTCTTCAATAAATTTATTGACTTGTTTAAGAGTAAGATCTCCATTTACTAACTGTTCTGTGAATCCATGATTTTTGGTTAAATCAATCTTTTTTAATTCACTTAAATACTTTTCACAGTCAGATAAATTCCACCCTTTGGTAACAACTCCATTTAATAATACATTGTTCTCAAAGTCATTTTCTATAATTTTATCAAACTGTCGGATTGCTTTGGGAGATTTCCAACGGTAGTCAAGTTTTTCTTTAAGAATTGCGTAACGATCGTAAGACTTCCCATTGTTCCCTTGACCTTGTCGTTTTTCAACCGATTTAAAAACCTGTAACACTTCTTTAGTAAGGTCGTTAGCGGTCTTTACTCGATACATATTATAGGATAAACGTAGGTCGATAGATGGTTCTACATCTACAAATTGAACTTTTACTTCTTCCCTACCTAAAGCACTTAGTAACTTAAGTCGGCGATAACCATCAATTAATTGAAAATCTCTCGAGGTAATTAAAGGTAATAACTGTTTCTTTTCCAAAGAGGATTTTAATTCATTTTCTAAATCATCGGTTTGTGATTCGTAGAAGTTTTTGAATTCTGCAACTTTTACTATCTGATCGATTTTAACGACTTCGAATTGTCCTTCCATTGTTTTTTTCATTGTATAATGATTTTATTATTATATATAAGTAACTTACATTCAGTAACATAAGTAATGTATACACAATTTATTTTTGGAAATCAACCCCCTCAATAAAAAAATTATCAACTGTCTGACGCTTTTTATTTTCCCTGATACTTATATAGAAACAATTCAATGAAAGAGAAAAAGTCAAAAAGAGTAGTAGTTCGAATAACAGAAAGTCAATTCAAAGATTTGATAGATTGTGTTCTTACAGAAAATAAAAATAGATACACAACCTCTGATCTAATCAGAGAGTCTGTAATCGAAAAATTGAATAAAATAAAAGAAGATGCTGAAAGAAAAAAATAAATTAGATTACACCTATTTCAATAGGTATTTAACGAATTGTGGGGGTCTTAATCCACCTAATATGGAGTTATTAAATGATTTTTTTAGAGAGAAATTAAAAATTCTACCTGAACACGAAATAGAACCATCCAATGTGATTTTACTGAATGAATTGGTAGTTTTTTGTCGTGAAAAATTTGACAGTTCAAAAATATAAAGCACCTACAGGAATAATTATTAATTCTCGACTGGGGCTATTGGATCCGTGATTGTTATTAATGTATTACATCAAATATGATTGGCACGATTGGTTGGGGTATTGAACTATTTGTCAAATAAGAACCATTTTTAATTGTTTTGCAAATAGACCTTTGTTAGAGTTACTCCCATAGTGTTGCAAAGAATTTCCTGCGGGTGATTCTCATACCCATATTCATCTAATTGTCTTAGATACAATCTGTTTTTAGTTTGGGAGGTAATCAAATAATAATGAAAATACTCATGAATAGTTGTTTTTACAACATCTCGAAGTAATACATTGTTATTTCTATAAATGGTGATCGTATTGATCTCAAAACTGTATTCCCCCGCAAGATGAGATTCACCCTCAACTAAAGTCAGTAGTGGTTTTTGTTTGTGAACCGGATACATTTCCAAACACCAGTTCAATACGTTTTGTGCCGATTGAAATTGCCAGTCATTTGCATCATCATTCAAAAACTTAATTAGTCTATAAATTAAATTCACAATGAGGATTACACCCAAAACAGAAAAGTAAATAGCGAAAAAAGTGTCCATAACCGAAATCTACCGCGAGAATTCTATTCTGCCTAAAATATGTTTAAAAACTTATTTGCTTATACTTTTATCATAAGTATAAGTTACTGAAATTGGTCTAACATCAACACCATCAGTAGGTTGCAGTGACTATACTCTATTAAAAGACTCCGACACCTTATACTTTTATTAAAAAATGCGGCATAATCGAAGTTTTGCGCTTATGTTAGCCGGGTTAATTTCTAAAAAACTGAAAAATGTCATTACAGGGTCAACGAACAACAACCGGTGCAATTCCGTGGGAAGATTTTAAATCACTAATTGCTAAATTGGAACGAGATGGGAATTATAAATACTGTTTACTAATTTCCATTGGGGTATTCACGGGGTTACGAATAGGGGATATACTCAAATTAAGGTACACCGACTTTTCGCGGGGAGATATATTATCTGTGATAGAACAGAAGACAAAAAAGACTCGACGAATAAAATTAAATCAGGATTTACTTGAAATAATATTTCGAGTCAAAGGAAAACAACTGATAGATGATGACAATGAATTCATTTTCATCAATAGGTATGGAACCAAACCAATTGACAAATCGTGGGTGAACGTTTCCCTAAAAAAAATATTTAAAAAGTATAAAGTTCATATAGATGGAAATGTATCTACCCATATGTTTCGAAAAACACTTGGAAATAGAGTTCTTAAATTGAACAACTACAGTAACCAGTCTATTGTTCTCTTGATGGAACTCTTTGGTCATTCTTCAATGGGGATAACGAAACGATATCTTGGAATAAGAGAAAAAGAGGTGATGGGTGTGTATGAGAGTTTGAGTTTGTAATCCTTTGAATTCTTTAAGGTTGTGTGCAGATAATAATTAGCGAAGGATCACCGTCACTGGTTGATCATAATCATTGCTATCGGCACATAGGTTTTGAATGATGGGGACCCCCCGGCCGGACTCCCTCCGACATCCCCCCTTAAATAGACTCTTTTTCGACTTTCCCAGAGGGGGGTCCGTACTTCATTTCAAATTTTTTTTGGAATTTTTTGGTAAAACTCGAATTTTTAAAAAATAAATTTTTTTAATTTTTTGAAAGAAAATCAGTTTTATACCTGTCGAAGTTTCTCCAGTATTTTGACCAACGCGAAGGTGTCTAACTCGCAGTACTCCAAAAGTTGTCTCCTTGTTTTTTGCACATCACCTTCAAAGGTTCCATGCCATCTGTAAAGTAGATTAAACCCAACTAAACAAAGAATTGAGGTTGTGGGGAATAAAAAAGAGCCTTCCGAAAAAGACTCTTAAATTATTCGCTTAATGGTCGTGATTTGAATGGTCTTCCGATTTCATTTCACCTGACTGATTCATCATCATTTCGTGGTCGTATTTACAACAACCTGGTAAATCTTTATAGGCTTCTTCACTCCCTGCAACTTTTTCGGTATCATAACCTGATACTGCAATAGCATTATGAATTGCCATTGCATCTGTTTTGGAATCATCAAAAGATACATCAATTTTCTTTTTATCGACATCCCAATTGGCACTTGCTACACCTTCTACTCCGTTTGCAGCTTTTTCGATAGTGTTTTTACACATACCACAATTACCTCTTACACCAAAAGAAAGGTCTGTCATTGCCATATCTTTTGATACTTCTGTAGTTGTTGTTTCTGTTTCTTTTTTAGTTTCGTTTTTACAACTTGTAAAACCTAATGCAAATATTACAGCTACACTTAAAATTACTTTCTTCATTTTTAAAAATTTAATTGTTATTATTTCTGTTTAATTATTCTATTACTTGCTTTACTTCTCCACAGGTTAACATTGCTTCGCCAAAATATGGATTGATTACTTTTTCTTCTTTACTTAACCAGTATGCTCCGTTGTTGTTATCTGCCATCGGACAAAATTCTACATAGACTTTTTCATTGACACCGAACAATTGTACTGCATTAATTAAATGCGATGATAGATGTTTGAAATGGCTTCTTTGTTGCTTTAAATCTGTTGTTTTTGAAATAGAAGTTGCAGAAGATTTTATCTCTTTTGCCAATGACATCCAGTGGTTATGAGTTTTATCTTTTACTAATTTCATATCTACTTGACTCAAATTGTCTAATAAAGTATTGGCGTCTTGAGATACTTTGTTTGTATTATCTTCAACTAACGCATTTTTTAAATTAATATAGCCATCATAAACACTATTTAATTGTTTTTGAAATGATTTAGGTACTTCCAAACGTTCTGTCATATTAGTATGGTCATTTTCTTTATTGGATGCATTGTTTTCCATTCCTAAATGTCCTTCGTGACCAGTCATTACTTTGCCACCATCCTTATTCATCATCGACTTCTTGCCTTGTAGTTGAGCAGCTGCATCAACTGTAAATGTTCCATTGGTTACTATTTCATCACTATTATTTAAACCTTCTAAAACCTCATAATTATTACCGATTTGATTGCCTAATGTAATCTTACGCATTTCAAAAACTGGTTCATTGGGATTAGCTTTTACATACACAACAGAACTTTCTCCTGTCCATAACACAGCAGATGCAGGTATCGATAAGGTTTCTTTATTTTCATTCTTAACACCATCAATATTTGCAGATACAAACATACCTGGTTTAAATACATCGTTCTTATTATTTAGAACTACACGTAAGGTAACAGTACGTGTTTTGGTATTTAAAATTGGGGCAATAAAATCTACTTGTCCTTTAAATTCCTTGTTAGGATAAGTATTGGTTGTTATCAAAACTTCCTGTCCTTTCTTAAACCGGTCAATCTGATTTTCATACACATCAAAATTTGCCCAAACCGTGTTTAGATTAGCAATTTTAAGTAGTGGTTGACCTTGTTTAATGTAATCACCTTGCTCTACTAATTTTTCGGTTACTGTTCCAGAGACTGTCGCATAAACTGGAAAATTCTCTTTTACTTTTCCTGAAGTTTCAATTTGATTAATTTGCTTTTCAGAGAGTTTCCATAATTTTAATTTATTACGGACTGCTTTGTATAATGTAGGTTGCGATTCTTTTAAAGAAGCTGCTGTAATGAGTTCCTGCTGTGCTGCATATAATTCTGGTGAATAAATGGTTGCTAATAATTGACCTTTACTCACTTTTTCACCTGTAAAACTTACATTAAGACGTTCTATTCTACCTGAAAAATAACTTACTTGTACTGCATTTGCTTTTTCGTTTTCAGCAATCTTACCTGATAATTTTATGGCATTACCTTCAACATTACTTTCACCAACTATCGTAGTCTGAATATTTGCCAATGCTATTGCATTTTCAGTTAGTTTAAATTGGTCTGCTGCCAAACCATCTGCGCTACTTTCGGCAGGAATTAAATCCATACCACAAATTGGGCAATCGCCAGCTTCTGGTTGCATTATCTGCGGATGCATAGAACACGTCCACATTTGATTTGTTTCTGCTGTTTCAGAATGATTATGTTCTGTTTCTTTATTTGATGAACCACCAAATAGTAACCAGCCTAATAGTAAGCCAACTACCAATATTGCTGAATAGATTACATATTTTTTCATTTCTTCTTATTTTTTCTCTTTAATAATTTTCTAATAGATGGTGACGATGTGTACCATAACAAAAATCCGCTTAACACAGTAATCAATCCTAAAAGTGAAAAAGCTCTTAATACTATTGTGTTAAAGTTATCTCGACCTTCGTAGTCCATCGTATGTGTCATCCATAAAAAGTCGAACCAACGCCAACTGCGATGCCTTACTGTTTGAAATTTTCCGTCTTTAATGGACACATAAGCTTTTAGAGCTTCGTCTGATTTATAGGATATGACATAAGCTGGCAATAGTTTTTCTCTATATTCGTGATGCTTCCCTACCTCATCAATTTGTTTAATAGTATCTACTTCTAAACCACTTTTCATATTGTTTTTTGCAATATAAAGTGCCTCTTCTTTAGAAATACTGTTTTTAAGATTACCATTTACAGCATTATAGAGTTGTTTGTCATTAACCCAATAGTAAGGTGTGTTGCTAATATCTCTTAATGCTATTGTATTAATACCTTTTGAAATATCAAGCTGTGAAGGACTTATTAGATTTTTGAACGATTTGGATTTATACTCTAAATTTTTAAAGTGGTCACCGTGTATATCGTCAATATCTGTCCAACTAAAGTATAGTCCGCTAATTGTCCAAAACAAAAATTGAAAACCTAAAAACAAACCTAAATAGCGATGTGTTTTTCTAATTTTTAATGCTGTGTGTCTATTTACCATTTATTCTTTTACTTTAAAGTTGAAATTGATATCTACTTTTTCCCAAGCCAATGAAATACTACCATCTTCATCATTAATTTTATTGACCTTATACTCTAAATGTTCTGTTATTTCATTAGAAATTTCTGGCTGTACTTTAAACCGCAAAACATCATTCTTTTTATCATATTCATCTTTCCCGTGTTGCTCCCAATTAGAATTGAATATAACTGTCCACTCATCTTTTGAAGGAATTGTAAAGAATCCATACTTACCAGCAGGAAGTGTTTTTCCTTCAATTTCCAAATCCTTATTGGTCTCAATCCACGTTGCCATATGTGCTCCAGCTTGCCATACTTGGTCATAAGCCAATAAACCCCCAAAAATGATTCTGTCCCTTACTCCCGGTGACGAATAGTCAATATGAATATGTGCATCGCCAACCATTGCCATAGCCGAAGTGTGAGGGCTTAACGGTTTCTTTTGGGGCGTTTCCTCTTTATTTGTTTTTATTTCTTGATGGTTGCGTTCTTCCTTTTTTTGCTCTTGGTTTTTGCAACCAGTAATTAGTATAGCAAAAAAGAGTATTGATACTATTGCTTTCATAATGTATTGATAATTAAATTGATTTAGTTCTTAATCTTAATGCGTTTGCTATTACTGAAACCGAGCTAAAACTCATTGCTAAAGCTGCAATCATTGGTGAGAGTAATAAACCGAATATTGGGTATAAAACACCTGCTGCAATTGGCACACCGAATACATTGTATATAAAAGCAAAAAAGAGATTTTGCTTTATATTTTTAACAACTGCGTGACTTAATTTTTTAGCTTTTACAATACCTCGTAAATCTCCTTTTACTAATGTAATTGCGGCACTTTCAATTGCAACATCTGTACCTGTACCCATTGCAATACCAACATCTGATTGTGCTAAAGCTGGTGCATCGTTAATACCATCACCTGCCATTGCTACCACTTTACCTTGTTCCTGTAATGATTTTATTTCGTTGAGTTTATCTTCTGGAAGGCATTCTGCTTTATAGTGTTTTAGGTTTAATTGTTTTGCTACTGATTTTGCAGTATTTTTATTATCTCCTGTAAGCATTATTACCTCAACATCATTATCTTGTAGTTGTTTAATAGCATTTTGACTTGTGGTTTTAATGGCATCGAAAATAGTTACATAACCAACAGCTTCATTATCTACTGCTATATATGATACTGTTTTACCTTGTTCTTGTTCTGCAACCACATTAGTTTCTAAATTTTTAGAAATCGTTATGGTAAACTGCTCTAATAACTTTGCATTACCTAAAGCAACTTTTTTGTTTTCAATAGTACCTATTACACCTTTTCCTGCTACAGCTTGAAAATCGTTTACTTTTGTAATTACCGTATTTTTAGATTTACCATAGTTTACAATGGCTTCTGCTAAAGGATGTTCGCTATATTGATTTAAGGAAGCAATGAAATGAAGTAACCTTTCTTCTTTTAAATTATTAATTGAGATTACTTTTTCAACCGAAGGCTTTCCTTCTGTAATCGTACCTGTTTTATCAACGATAAGTGTATCTACCTTATTCATTTTTTCTAATGCTTCAGCATTTTTAATTAGCACACCAGATTGTGCTCCTCTACCAACACCAACCATAACGGACATTGGCGTTGCCAAACCCAATGCACAAGGACAGGCAATAATTAATACTGCAATTGCATTTACAAAGGCAAAGACATAAGCAGGTTCTGGACCAAAAACAGCCCAAACTATAAATGTAATTAATGCAACAACTAATACAATTGGAACAAAGTATTTAGATATTCTATCTGCTAATTTTTGAATAGGTGCTTTTGAACGACTCGCATTATTTACCATATGAATAATTTGAGAAAGTAATGTTTCGGAACCTACTTTTTCGGCTTTCATAATAAATGACTTTGTACCGTTAATTGTACCAGAACTTACTTTATCGTCTATATTCTTATCTACTGGAATAGGCTCTCCAGTAATCATAGATTCATCAATACTAATATGTCCTTCTACAATACTACCATCTACTGGTATTTTTTCTCCAGGCTTAACTCGTAATAAATTGCCTTTTTCAATTTTATCTATTGCAATAACTTTATCTTCTCCATTAGTTACCAATGTAGCGGTTGAAGGCACTAATTTTAGTAATTCCTTTATTGCACCACTTGTTTGACTATGTGCTCTTGCTTCTAATAATTGCCCTAATAATACTAATGTTAGAATAACCGTTGTTGCCTCAAAATAGACAAACACATTACCATCGGCTGTTTTGAAATCTTGTGGGAATAAATCTGGAAACAACATCGCAAACACACTAAATAACCACGCAATACCAGCACCAATACCAATCAAGGTAAACATATTCAGGTTTAACGTTTTTATTGATGTGTAAGCTCGTTTAAAGAACATCCAAGTTGCATAAAAAACTACTGGGATTGATAACGCAAATTGAATCCAATTCCATTGTATTTGTTCTAAAACATTATATAAAGGATTATTATCTAATGCTTCTGACATTGCTATTAGAAATATTGGCACGGTAAAAATTACAGCTATCCAAAACTTTTTTAATAGTTTTTTATAGGTTTTGTCTTCTTCTGAAATATCTGCTTCTAATGGTATTAAATCCATACCGCAAATAGGACATGAACCTGCTTCGTCTTTAATTATTTCTGGGTGCATTGGACAAGTAAATTGGTTACTTGTTGTAGTTAAACTTCTTTCTTCCACCAAGTCCATTCCACAAACAGGACAATCGGTTGCTTTGTTATAAGTTTTGTCTCCTTCGCAATGCATAGGACAATAAAATGTTCCAGTTCCTTTGCCTTTAGGTTGTTCCTGTTTTTCTTCTTTAGTATGTTGATGTTCGCCTTTTCTATGGATACTATATCTACCACCATCATCTTTTAATGCTTTTCGAAATGTTTCAATAGTGATGTGTTGCTCCATTTCAATAATAGCTTCTGATTTTTCTAAATTGACATTTACCTTTAAAACACCATCAACTTTTGAAAGTGTTTCCTCTACGTGACTACGACAACCGCTGCAAGTCATTCCGTGAATATGATATATATGTTTCATTTCTTTTGTTTTGTGCCTGATAAGGGAAGGGCTAATAACCAATTAATCAGTATTTCCTTCCCGTTTCAGGACTTTATTGCAAACTATCACCTAACCCTTTCATATAATTTATAACCATTTTTTTTTCAACTTTTGAAAATACTGCGTCTTTATGGATAAGTGTATATGAGTCTAAAGGCATCTCTTCATTTTCAATCTGCTTTATAATTGAGCGTAGTTTACTCGCTTTTCTTCTATTAGATAATATATCCCATTCATTGAAATTCAATTCTGCCTTTCCTTCATCAATGTGGTCTTCTAAAAACCAAGCAACAGGTTGTATTTTGTTATACCAAGGGTATTGTGTGTTATTACTATGACAATCATAGCAGGATTCTTGTAATAATGTACCTATGTTTTTTGGGGCATTGTTCACCAACACGAAGTCAGTCTTTGGCACAGTATTACTTTGGTTTAGTTTTGTAGGCATAAACTGTATGCCTACAAAACACACCAATAAAACCAATGCTATGATTTTTACAATTTTCATTTAGTTAATCTCTTTTTGCACTTTACCACATTTCAGCATTTTACTACCGTAATAAGGATTTTTAATTTCCTTATTCAAACTTAACCAAGCTGACCCTTTATCGTACATAGGGCAAAATTGTTGGTAAAGCGTGTTCTCTGTTCCTGTTATGGCAATCATATCAATAATATCTTTGCTTAACACTTTAAAATGTTCGCGTTGATGATCCATTTCACTTCTCCCAATATGTTCTGCGTGTTCTTTAGCATCGGCAATAATGTCTTTCAATTCTTTTTGCTGCTTTGATGTATAGCTACTCACATCGAAATTTTTTAATGTGTTTTCTAATTTCTTACCTGCTTTTGCAGCAGCATCTTTATTGGTTGCCACTAACGCATCTTTAAGTGACATATAATCCGCCAATACTTTTTGAGCACCTGAATTTTGTGAATTCGCATCCATCATATTATTGGATTTATCCATTTTGTTGTGGTTCATTTCTGAATGAACTATGCTGTCTTGAGCATTCTCTTTTTTTGCATTTTTACAAGAAATTATTGTAAGATTTATTAATGAGATTACTAAAATTGTTGCGATTGTTTTTGAATTTTTCATTTTTATTGTTTTAAATTATACTTGTTTTTAATTGCTTAAATAATTGATGATTGAACTTTGAACATAATAGTTCTTAACTGATTCTATTTGACTTATTTGAAACTTTAATTGCAGTTCTTGAATGTCTAAAACATCATTAAAATCAATTGTTCCTGTTTCGTAACTTTTGACTAATATTTGCTCTGCATCATTAGCTTGCTTCAAATTTTTGGTTTGAGTTTTATAACTTATTCTTGAAGACACTCTTTCTTTTATTGCTTTATCTAAAAGCGTTTCCAAAGTATTCAAGCGTTCTTGTTTTTGTGCAGTAATTTCCTGCTGCTGTAACTCGTTTTGCTTTGTTTTCGATTTATATTTTTTATTAAATATTGGGATTGATAAAGACACCATTGGCATTACAATATCTTTTCCATTATCGCTAAAGTCCAATTTTGGACGTTTCGCCACATTTATATAATCTAATCCAAAACCAATCATAGGACTGCTTTCTTTTTGGTTTAATAATTCTGATTGTTCAATGGATTTAAATAGTTTATCATATTTTAATAATTCAGGGTGTAATGCTAAATTTTCAAAAGTGATTTCAAAATCTTCAGAAGGCATATTTAATTTATCAACAACAACTATGGAAACCTCTTTTTCTCTATTTAAAAGTTTATTTAAGGTTGTTTGTTCTGCTAAAAATTGTTGTTGCAACACTTCTTTTAATTGTTGTAATTCATTTTGACGCATCTGTAATCGTAACACATCTACTGCTGAAGCTTTGCCAACTTCGACAGAAGTTAAAGCCATAGTTTCGTAAGTTTTTAAGAGTTCTATATTGTCAGTTAATACTTTTTGTTTTGCTATATTAGTATATAACTTGTAATACGATTGTGATACTGAAGCCATTAAATTGCGCTTGGCAATTACAATATCTTCATATTTTGTTTCAGCTAAAGAACTTACATAATTTTCTCTTGCTGCTATTGATCCAAACCAAGGCAACATTTGTTTTGCTGAAACTTTAAAGCGTTGCGCTCCAGTTCTTGTTTCAGGTTCGCTAATAAAATAACCTACTCCAAATTCGGTATTTGGAATGGTATTAACTTCATTTACTTTTTCAGAAGCAATGCTGTATTGCAATTCAAACTTTTGAATTTCAGGACTATTCGCTAAAGCTTCATTAATAAGTGTTTCTAACTGTTGAGCGTTTGAAAATGTAAAAGTCAAAAGACCTATTGTTATTAAAATTATTCTTTTCATTTTACTGATCTTTTAAGTTGAAATTCTTGATTCCAGCTGTATAATACTGGAACGACAAACAATGTTATCAAAGCGATTAACATGCCTCCAAAACTTGGGATTGCCATAGGAATCATAATATCGCTACCACGACCTGTTGAGGTTAGTATTGGTAATAATGCTAATATGGTTGTAGCTGTTGTCATTAAGCAAGGTCTTATTCGTTTTTCTCCTGCTTCTACAACAGATGCTCTTATTTCCTTTTTATTATCTGGCGTGTTTCTATCGAATGTTTGTGTTAAATACGTTGCCATAACTACACCATCATCGGTTGCAATTCCGAAAAGTGCAATAAAGCCTACCCAAACAGCAACACTTAAATTAATTGGATGCATCTGAAATAAATCACGTAAGTTTTCGCCAAAGAAATTGAAGTTTAAAAACCAATCTTGACCATAGAGCCATATCATTAGAAATCCGCCAGCAAATGCTACTGCAATACCTGTAAACACCATTAATGATGTGCCTACAGAACGGAATTGAAAATATAGAATTAAGAAAATAATTGCTAATGCTAAAGGCACAACAACCGACAAGGTTTTTTCTGCTCTTAATTGATTTTCGTAAGTTCCTGTGAATTGATAATTAATACCTTTTGGTACTACTAATTCGCCATTATCAATTTTTTCTTGAATTAAGGCTTGTGCATTTTCTACAACGCTTACTTCTGCAAAGCCATCCATTTTATCAAATAATACATAGCCTACTAAAAAGGTGTCTTCACTTTTAATGACTTGTGGACCTTGTTCGTATTTTATGGTTGCCAATTCGCTTAAAGGAACTGGACTGCCTTTTTCAACTGGCACATAAATCTGTTTTAAGTCGGTTGGATTAGCTCTTAATTCTCTTGGGTAGCGCACACGTACACCATAACGTTCTCTACCTTCAACGGTTTGAGTTAATACCATACCACCAACAGCTATTTTTAAAACATTTTGTACATCTTGTATTGAAATACCATAACGTGCAATTTTTTCTCTATCAATATCAATAAGTAAATAAGGTTTCCCTACAATACGGTCTGCAAAAACAGCTTCATCTTTTACACCTTCTGCTTGTTTTAAAATGCTCTCTAATTGCACACCAAACGCTTCAATCTGTTTTAAGTCTTGACCTTTAACCTTTATTCCCATTGGTGCACGCATACCAGTTTGAAGCATTACCAATCGGGTTTCAATAGGTTGTAGTTTTGGTGCTGATGTAACTCCTGGCAGTTTGGTTACTTTAACAATGTCATTCCAAATATCGTCTGGTGATTGTATTTCTGGTCGCCAATTACGGTAAAACTCACCATCATTATCTTCTATTAATTGAGAGCTTTTAATTGCGCTCAAAGTAACATCTTTAGTGTTATTTGGATTTGGGATGAATCGTCCACCTTTCAATTCAAACAAACCATCATCATTTATCTTATAACGTTGACGTTGTCCTTTTTTATTCAGCATATATTCTGGTTTGTACTGAATGACATTCTCATACATTGATAATGGTGCTGGGTCTAAAGCTGATTCTGTACGACCTGCTTTACCAACGACAGTTTTTATCTCTGGAATACTTGCTACAGCCATATCTAACTGTTGTAAGACTCGCTTATTTTCTTCTACTCCTGAATGTGGCATTGAGGTTGGCATCAACAGAAAAGAACCTTCATTTAATGATGGCATAAATTCTTTTCCTGTATTCTTCATAATGAAAAAACCAGCAATTACAATAGCCGTAGGCACAGATAAAAACAATAGTTTATTGTCTAAACACCATCTTAAAATCCTTGTGTAATATTTAATGAATAACGAGAAAACACCTAATAAACCAAAGCAAATAATACTTACAAAAATGAGATTCCAAAAGATACTTTTATCTACGCCTAATGGTCTCCAATATTCAGCCAATAAGAACACAATAGCGGCTACAGAAATGATTATATTAATAAGATTAGCTTGTTTTTCTGTTAACTTATTTTGTAGGTTAAGAAGTGCTGTAATTCCAAAAGCAATTAAAATCAATCCTAACCAATAACCGTAAATTATAGCAACGACACCTAATGCTATTAAAACACCATTTAAAACATATTTCAAATTGCTTTTAATAGATTTTTTTCTGAATAAAAACGCTGCAAATGGTGGTATTAAAAATAATGCTACAATTATAGAAGCTGTTAGTGCAAATGTTTTGGTAAAAGCTAACGGTCTAAATAATTTTCCTTCAGCACCAATCATTGTAAATACAGGAATGAAACTAATAATCGTTGTCATTACCGCAGTTACGATTGCGCCTGAAACTTCTGCTGTTGCATTGTAAACCACATTATTTATAGGCAGTTTTTCTTTATTTTCATCTAAATGTCTAATGATGTTTTCTGAAAGAATAACACCAACATCTACCATAGTACCAATAGCGATTGCAATACCAGATAATGCCACAATATTTGCATCGACACCAAAGAGTTTCATTGCTATAAATACCATTAAAACTGCAACAGGTAATAGACCAGAGATTAATACAGAAGCACGTAAATTAAATACCATAATCATTATAACCAAAATGGTAATTAATATTTCTAATGTTAAGGCTTCATTGAGTGTGCCTAAAGTTTCTTGAATCAATTCCGTTCTATCATAAAAAGGAACAATGGTTACTTGTGACGTTCTTCCATCTGCCAATACTTTTGAAGGTAATCCTGCGCTTAATTCATTAATTTTATCTTTAACGTTATTGATAACTTCCATTGGATTCGCACTATAACGAGCCACAACAACAGCACCAACAACTTCTGCACCTTCCTTATCTAAAAGACCTCTTCGTGTTGCAGGACCTAATGATACTTTACCTATATCTTTAATTCTTATAGCTGTGTAATCTTCTGAAGTGACTACAGCATTTTCTATATCTGAAATAGACTTTACATAACCCAAACCACGTACTAAATATTCGGCTTGATTAATTTCTAAAGTTTGTGCACCAATGTCTTTATTACTTTCCTTAACCGCTTTTACAATATGATGTAAGCCTATATTGTATTGTCGCATTAATTCAGGATTCACATCCACCTGATATTCTTGTACGTAACCACCAATTGAAGCCACTTCTGACACACCACTTGCAGATGATAAGGCATACTTTACATAGTAGTCTTGTATGCTTCGTAATTCGTGTAAATCCCAACCACCAGTTACATTTCCGCTTTCATCACGACCTTCTAATGTGTACCAAAATATTTGTCCTAAACCTGTAGCATCTGGACCCAAAGCAGGATTAACGCCTTCTGGTAATAAACCACTTGGTAATGAATTGAGTTTTTCTAATATTCTACTACGACTCCAATAAAACTCTACATCTTCTTCAAAAATGATATAGATACTTGAAAAGCCAAACATAGACGAACTACGAATGGTTTTTACACCTGGAATACCGAGTAGCGAAGTGGTTAATGGATAGGTGATTTGGTCTTCAATATCTTGCGGTGAACGACCATCCCATTTGGTAAAAACAATTTGTTGGTTTTCACCTATATCTGGAATAGCATCTACTGCAACAGGATTACTTGGTAAAAATCCTGTATCCCAATTAAAAGGTGCGTTTACTGTTCCCCATCCTATAAAAAGGACAAGCATTAAAACTGCAACGAGTTTATTTTCTATTAAAAATTTGATGCTTTTATTTAGCATTAGCTTTGATAATTAAACAATTAGACAATGGTGTTACGAAAACACCGAATACAGCAAATTATCCTTACGACATACAGTCATAGGATAACACAGTCTATTGTTTAAAAATCAAATTAAATAGGTCTCGTCAATCTTGAAGATTTGTTTGACTACGAGTGGTGGTTTGTATTCTTCGTAAGAAGAAACATTTTTATCTAAACCTTCAAAAAGGTTGATGTAAGTATATACAAATGAAGCTACAAATTGTTGCTGCTCAAAAGTAAGTTTATCAAAATTTAGTTTTAACTCATCTTGACCATCAATAACTAACTGTTTGTCATCACAACAATTTTTCTTGGTTATGGAGCAACCTTCCGTAGATGGCTTTTCCATTTCCATTCCGCAACCCTTAGCTTTATTGAATAAAGTTGTTTCCACTAAAGTATCTCCACAATAATGCATATTTACAGTAAATGACATCGTAGAGAATAACACTACGAAAGCCATTAGCAGAGACATTATTTTATGGGATGCTTGTTTCATTCTACTTACAAAGATATAAAAAAAATTAAACTTTTTTTACACAAATTAGGAGTCAAGATTTTATTAATTCTCCTTTTTCCAAATAGTCATGTTTAGGTTTTAAGTTGCTTAATGATTCACCATTGGAGAATACCTTGTGTTTAAGCATGAGATTCAAAACCAAGGGATTATCGAGCTACTTCCCTCACAATTGGAGGAAGTTTTACACTCGTTACTTAAGTATTTTAAAGGAAGGAGAATTGTATATCGTCTAAGTTAAGTGGATCGTTAAAAGAAGAAATTGTGCTGCAACTTTGAATAATAGGGGGAGCAACTTATAATGATATAACCGTTATACTTTTATAGTGTAGCGGTTTTTTTGTATAATGACGTAAAGATGTCGTTTTATAATTTTAACCTAAAGAGTAGATTTGCTTCATGGAATTTAAAAACATTATTAAAGAATTAAGACTAAGACAAGGTTATACTCAAATTGACTTATCTGAACAAAGTTCTCTTTCATTAAGAACTATTCAAAGGATTGAGAATAACGAAGTGGAGCCAACTCCATACTCCTTAAATCAAATAGGCGAAGTTCTTGGGGTTAATTTAAATGAACTTAAAAACAACATTATGAAGCAAAAATCAAAATCAACAAATTCATGGAACATTTTATTACACCTATCTTCAATTTTTGGAATAATAATAACGTCCATTATTTGGGTAATTTTTAAAAGAAAAGATGAAATAATTGAATTTCAAGGAAGAGATGTTATCAATTTTAAATTTAATTGGATTCTCCTATATATCGTGTTTGGAGTGTCCTCGTTAATCATAACCCAATCTTGGTCATTACTTATTATTGCCTTAGTTTCCTTGTATTCAATTGGATTTATTATCTCAATATATAATTCCGTTCGGGTAGCTAATAACAAAGACTATACTTATCCTATTTTCATTAGACTCTTAAGTCACAAATAGATAAGGTTGTGCTGCAACTTTGAATAATAGGGGGAGCAACATATAATGATAAAACGGTTATACTTTTATGGTGTAGCCGTTTTTTAATTAAAAGACTTCGGTCAAACACCCTCAAAGATTAAAAGATGATCTCCCAGTGAATATAAGACCAGTCCAAAAAAGGATTGAAAAAGTTTAAAGTTTCTTTATCTTCAGTTTCATTATATTTGAATTAAAATGATAAACGAGAACAAAAGCTCCTGTTATCCGGAAACATAGACCTATAAACAGGAAATTTATTCCACATATAAGGAGTTAGCCTTCATTTTGACAAAACCGTCCACAATTAAACAAAAATTCAAAAACAATATTAAAAAAAACACTACGTTGAGTTGTTTTACGAACTGATAAATTCAAAAAAATATGGAATTTTATTTTATACAAATAGGCTTAGCTTTAATGCTTGCTTTTGTAACCTATTCATTAAGTAATAAAATTAATAGTAGTGCGAATAGATATTTAGCCATTCTTTTTGGTTTTATATCATTGCTATTTACACTTCCTTTAATTGGAGAATATTTTTTTGAAGAATGGTTTGGTATAGATATTGTCCTTGAAAGTATCAAATTCCTTATTCCTTCATTTCTTTATTTATCAGTATATCACTTTGTGAACACGCCTAATCATTTCTTAAAAAAACATTATCTACTATTTATTCCTTCTGTATTGGTGGTTATGGTTTGGGTATTTTTAAATAGTACTGAAACTAAACGTTTATTTTTAAAAAACAACTATGAAATTTTAGATACCTTTTCAATAATTGTGCTTTTTTTATTTTCTGTAATCATTTTCTATTTTGTAATAAAGATGCTCTTTACACATAAAAAAAATGTTTTAAAACTTCACGCTAATAAACAAGGAGTAAGTTTAAATTGGCTTTATAATTTAGTTCTTGTATTTCCGTTACTCTTAATAATTCATTTAGTTTTTGAAATAAGTTATGAAGAAAATTACTTTGTATATTTTTTCAATTTTATGTTATTACTTATTTTGTTTTATAGCGGCTATCATATTGTACAGCAAAGAGAAATATTTGAATTAAAACCAAAACACATCCAAGCTATTGAAAGTGAATCACCACAAATAAACGATATTAAAAAAGAAGAGCTTATAGATAAAAATTTAGTACTTGAAATAGTTAATGATCTAGAAAAATTAATGGAAGAACAACAACCATTTTTAAACAAAAATCTTTCATTATCCATACTTTCCAACAAATTAAATACAAGTACACATATTTTATCATTTGTTATCAATACCAATTATAATGTGAATTTTTATACCTATGTAAATAAATTTAGATTAGAATATAGCCAATCACTTCTTAAAAATCCAAAAAAACAACATTTAAGTATGGAAGGTGTCGCTTATGAAAGTGGTTTTGGTTCTAAAAGCACCTTTAATACCCTTTTTAAAAAACATATAGAAATGACACCTATACAATACAAAAAATCTAAAAATCAATAAATTACAAACTACAAATACAATGTAGTTGTTCAACTTTATCCATTTGAACACTAATTCATAACAATATGAGTTTTTTTGCCAAACAAATAAATTTATATTTTTATGAAGCTCAATTTTTTTTCAATTATTTTATTTTTCGTGTTGCCTTTTTCGTTATCAGCACAACAAACAGTTAGAGGTGTTATAACAGACAAAGACTCTAAAGAAACCATTCCTTTCGCTAATATTATAATTAAAAATAGTAATCCATCCTTAGGAACTACTTCTGATGAAAGCGGAAAGTTTGTTTTAAACAATGTTCCAATTGGCAAACAAACCTTTATAGTATCATTTGTAGGTTATGAAACTATTACGCTATCTAATATAAATGTAACTGCTGGTAAAGAAGTACTTTTAAATATTGGATTAATAGAAAATCTTGAAAGTCTTAATGAGGTGGTCGTTTTAGCAGGTAAAAAGAAAGACAAAACAGTTAACGAATTTGCAACAGTAAGTGCTCGCTCATTAAATGTTCAAGAAGCTAATAAATACGCAGCATCTTTTAGTGACCCAGCTAGGCAAGTGCAAAATTTTGCTGGTGTAACAGGAAACGGTGATGATTTAAATAACGAAATTGTGATTAGAGGAAACTCACCCAATACGCTTTTATGGCGATTAGAGGGTGTAGAAGTTCCCAATCCTAACCATTTTGTGTATTCTACAGGAGGTGCAGTAAGTATGTTAAGCTCTAATGTGTTGGATAAGACCGATTTTTTCACTTCGGCTTTTCCTGCCGAATATGGTAATGGTTTAGCAGGTGTTTTTGATTTACGATTTCGTAAAGGAAACAATAAGAAAAGAGAAACCACAATCGATGCTGGTTTTTTAGGACTTGGAATAGCTACCGAAGGCTATTTTAGTAAAAAAAGTGAGGCATCTTATCTAATTAATTACAGGTATTCTACCGTTAGTATTTTAGATAAAATAGGCGTTAAATTAAGTGAAGGAGGAAACTTAAATTATCAAGATTTAAATTACAACATCAACCTTCCTACTTCCAAAATAGGAACTTTTAATATCTATGGATTATATGGTAAGAATATTATAAAGTCATCGGATACCGCTTCAGAAAGTGAAAGTGGCACGCCAACAACAGGTAACTTTCAAAATAGTTCTAATAATAATGTAAGTACCTTTATTACAGGTTTAGGACATCGAATATTTTTAAAAGATAGAACGTATTTAAAAACAAACATTTCCTATTCTTTAGATGGTGCAAATCTTAAAGAGGAAACAAAAAATAATGGTGTTATAGACCCATTAAAGGGAAGTGAATTTGATTCAAAAATCGAAGCTTTGCGTTTATCTTCTTTTATAAATCATAAGTTTAACGCAAAACACACTATTCGTACTGGAGTCACTTTAAGCCATCTTAAAGAAAAAACGATTTCTTATCATACAGGCTCTAATGACATAGGTCATTTAGTCCCAACTAACGATAAAGTAGATGGTAACAGTACTATTTTTCAGAGTTATTTTCAGTGGAAATATAGAGCTACAGATAAATTAACATTGAATTCAGGATTGCACTTTTTACATTTTGCTAAAACAAATAGTAGTGCTGTAGAACCTCGTTTAGGACTTAATTATAAATTAAACAACAAACACTCTTTAAGCTTTGGTGCAGGTTTGCACAGTAGAGCCGAACGCTTGTCTACCTATCTTGTGAAAGCAGACGCTAATACTCAATTTTTGAATACAAATTTAGGATTATCAAAAGCATTGCATTATGTGTTGGGATATAACTGGCGATTAAGTAAAAACACGCATTTTAAAGCAGAAGCCTATTACCAAAACCTGTTTAATCTACCTGTAGATAACACTGGACAAACAGGCTATAATGTAATAAATGCCCAACTATTCGATGTTTTTAATATTACAGATATACCATTAACTAATGATGGGAAAGGCAAAAACTATGGAATAGAATTTACGCTAGAACGCTTTTTAAATAAAGGATTCTATTACTTAACTACATTGTCATTATACGATTCTAAATATAAAATTGGGAATTCTAGTTATTACAACACGCGATTTAATGGAAATTATGTGTTCAATTTCTTGGCAGGAAAAGAATTTAAAATTGGAAATAAAAGTAATAAAACCTTGGGAGTTAATGCGAAATTTAACCTTACGGGAGGACAACGATTTACAGCTATAGACGAAGCCGCTTCAATTGCTAATCAAACGGAAATTTTTTCTACCATACCATATACAGAAAAAGTAAAAGATTATTATCGTCTTGACTTAGGTATAAACTATCAATGGAATAAGAAGAAATCCACACATAGTTTAGGTCTCAATATTCAAAATGTAACGAATAGGCTTAATAAAACTGTTCCTGATTATTTTTATGATGATGCAACAAATAAGATTACAAAAACTACGATAGAGCTTAATGGACTATTACCAGTCTTAAAATATAGTATAAATTTTTAAAAATCTATTTTTGGAATACTAATTTTAAAGACAAAAAAACGAAAGGCTAACAACGTGTATAATTCATTGCTAGTTCTAGCCTACTTACGAAAATCCTCGCGGATTTTCTATTCGGTTTTTTATTTGCTAACTTTAGTGCTTACACCACGCAACAAACCATATACAAGCACGTTAGCCACAAATTAGAAACCAAGGAATTATTGAGCCACTTCCTTCACAATTAGAGGAAGTTTACATTCTTTACTTAAGTATTATTCGGTAAGGAGAAATGGATATCGTCCAAGACGAGTGGATCGTTAAAAGAAGAAATTGTGTTGCAACTTTAAATAATAGGGGGAGCAACATATAATGATAAAACGGTTATACTTTTATAGTGTAGCCGTTTTTTAATTAAAAGACTTCGGTCAAACACCCTCAAAGATTAAAAGAAGATCTCCCAGTGAATATAAGACCAGTCCAAAAAAGGATTGAAAAAGTTTAAAGTTTCTTTATCTTCAGTTTCATTATATTTGAATTAAAATGATAAACGAGAACAAAAGCTCCTGTTATCCAGAAACATAGACCTATAAACAGGAAGTTTATTCCACATATAAGGAGTTAGCCACAAGTAAAAACAACACCCTGAAAATGAATCGTATACTCTTATTTATCTTATTTAGCACAATAACTAACTTTATTCAAGCACAGAAAATAGAAAATGACACAAATTCTTTAAACATTATAATAGATAAAAATGTATTGAATGCAGAAGATGAAAACGAAAATGAAATTATAAAACTTTGGAGTAATTATCTTAATTCAGGAGAATATAAGAATCCGACCAGTATCTACTGGGATAGAAGCGAATACCCTATTCCTGACTATTTTTTATGGCCTGTTAACATCAAAAACCTAAAAAGTAGAACACCTAAAGTTCAATGTACTGTAATAGGAATTTATCCTGTTGAAAATAATCATTACGCTCTAAAAACATCATTAACAAGTATTGGAGCAAAAGGAGAAATTGTGTTGGAAGCCATATTATCTGTGTTTGCAAAAAAAATAAATGAAAAATATGTGTTAGTTAATAGTTCTCAATATCATAAAGGATTATGGGGGGAAAAACAAGTAGGCCAAATAAACTATTATGTTCATCCTAACCACAAATTCGATAAGCAAGAAGCTGATAAAATGAATGCCTTTAATGAGAAAATGGCTAAATTATTTAATATTCCCGCCATTTCATTTGATTATTTTGTCAGCAATTATTCCAGAGAAATTGTTAAACTTTGGGGCTATGATTATATGCCGAAAATATACATACCAGGGCAAACAGGTGGTGTTGCCGATATAAGTAACGGTTTAGTTTATGCAGGGAATAACTCTGAATATTATCCTCACGAACTTGTACATTTATATACCAATGAGGTTTATCCAGACGGCTATCATTTTTGGTTAAATGAGGGATTTGCAACTTATCTGGCAGGTAGTGGTGGTTATGATTTAGATTGGCATATAGAAAAGCTCAAAGCCTACATTATTGAAAATCCAGATTTTGAAATTTCATTTAAGACCTTAAAAGGTTATATCCCTAATGGACTGCATAGCACAGAGTTTAGATATGTGATTGGTGGATTGATATGTAAAAAAATATATGAATCCAACGGAATGAAAGCTCTATTTGACGGACTGAAAAATGTAAGAACAGATGAGGAGTTATATCAATTCATTGAAGAAAAATTAAATGTAAAACAAGCTGATTTTTCAGAGTATATAAAAAGAATTGTAAAATAATACCAGTGGCTAACAATGTATATAAAAAATAGCGCAAGTCTTTGCTAGTACTAAGGTTCGAGTATTTTTGGAAAGTCGCAAAATTTTTAATTTGACGATTTCCAATAAAAAAATAAACAGTAAAATTTAAAAATTTGGCTTGTGTTTAATCCGAAAAGTAACAGCTTATTTTCAGCGCTACTTTTCATATACGGAGCCGTTAGCACTAATTTGAAACCAAGGAATTATTGAGCCACTTCCTTCACAATTAGAGGAAGTTTACACTCGTTAATTAAGTGTTATTGAGGAAGGAGAATTGGATATCGTCTAAGGTGAGTGGGTCGTCAAAAGAAGAAATTGTGCTGCAACTTTGAATAATAGGGGGAGCAACATATAATGATAAAACGGTTATACTTTTATAGTGTAACCGTTTTTTTTATTTTTGAGTATTACAAAAAATAAAACCATGAATAAAATATTTAAACAAATAAGCATCTTACTAATATCCTTTTCTATTTTATTGAGTTGCAACATCAATCAAAACAGAAATAAATTCATATTAAAACAAGGGGATTTACTGTTTCAAAATACTGGAACAGGAACAATAGATAATGCGATTAAAGATGTAACGGCAACTTCATTTTCTAAAAACTATTCGCATGTTGGAATGGCTATGCAAAAAGATGGAAAATGGTTTATTTTGGAGGCGATTCCGAAAGAAGGAATTTCCCAAACTCCTTTAAATAAGTTTCTAAACAGAAATAAAAATAAATTCAACAAATCACAAACAACTGTTGCAAGGCTAGACAATTATTACCAATCTTATATCCCCAAAGCAATTGATTATGGACTCGAAAGAATTAATACGCCTTATGATGAGATCTTTTTGTGGGATGATGATTCTTACTATTGCTCCGAATTAGTATATAAAATGTTTTCTACCCAAAATATACCAAGAGATTCTATTCCTTTTCTTACGCACCCAATGACATTCAAAGACACTACAGGAAAATCGATGCCTGGTTGGGTAAGTTACTTCAAAGAACGCAAGCATAAAATTCCTGAGGGAATTAAAGGAACAAATCCTAACTTAATGGCCAGCAGTCCTCACATCAAATTCGTGTATGATTATGAGAATTAATCTCATCAAAGAAAAAACACTTCACTTATTTTAACTTCCTTCACAATTAGAGGAAGTTTACACTCCTTACTTAAGTGTTTTAGAGGAAGGAAAATTGTATATCGTCCAAGGCGAGTAGATCGTCAAAAGAAGAAATTGTGCTGCAACTTTGAATAATAGGGACGGCCGAGCGTTAGGAAAATGTCCAGTGGACATTTATAGCGAAGGAGCGAGATGGCGCGCTGGCAAAATGATAAAACGGTTATACTTTTATAGTGTAGCCGTTTTTTAATTAAAAGACCCCGGTCAAACACCCTCGGTTATTAAGTGGAGATCTGCCAGTGATTATTAGAACATTTTAAAATAGTTTGAAAAAGGTTAAAGTTTCTTTTCGTCAGTTTCATTATATTTGAATTAAAATGATAAAAGAGAACAAAAGTTTCTTTTATCCGGAAACATATACCTATAAACAGGAGTTTTATTCCACATATAAGGAGTTCTGCTCAATTAGAAAAAACTAAAAACCTTAAAATGTATTCAAGAAAGAGGAATAGATATACGTGTGAAAAATAAAATAACTCCATTTTTGCATTAAAATTTTTAAGCAAAAAAAAGTAAAAATGAAGTTAATAGAAAATTTGAAGTGGCGTTACGCTACAAAGAAATACGATACTACCAAGAAGGTAAGTGAGGATGACTTACAGCAAATCAAAGAAGCTATTAGACTTTCTCCCAGTTCTTATGGGCTTCAAGCATTTAAGATATTAGACATTAAGGATAAAGATATCCGTGAGAAATTAAAACTTGCTTCCTATTGGCAACCACAAATTACAGAAGCATCGCACTTGTTAGTTTTCTGTGGATATGCTAATGTAAATGATGGGCATATTGATGAATACTTAAACCTAAAAGCCGATACTCAGGGTTTTGATGTAGAATTGCTAAAAGAGTTTCGTAATTTTATGAAGGTTTTTATAGAAGGACGAAAGAGTGGTAAGCAAGTATGGACTGCCAAACAAACCTATATTGCTTTAAGTAATGCAATAGCAGCCTGTGCTGAACTTAAAATTGATAGTACACCAATGGAAGGGTTTGAATCGGAAAAATATAATGAAATATTAGGACTAAGCAGCAAAGGATTAAAAGCGGATGTTTTATTGGCAATAGGTTATCGTAGTGATGAAGATAAAACAAAATATGATGTGAAGATTAGAAAACCAATGGAGAGCCTTTTTGAGATAGTATAATCTTTAACATAAACATTCTAATCAGAATTATGAAAATAACGCAACTTGAAAAGAGACCGAATATTGGGCAAGACAAAAAGTTGAATGATAAATTCACTCATTTCGAAAAACTGATAAACGAATTAATACTTATTCCTAAAAACTTTTATCTTTTTAGGTGGATGAGTATGGGAATATCAATTTTTGGAATCCCCCTTGGAGTTGTTATAGCAACAAGTACAAAAATTTGGGGATTGTTTGGAATAGGAACTCCTATCGGGGTGATTATTGGAATGGCAATAGGTGCAGGAATGGATAAAAAAGAATTTAAAGAGGATAGACAATTAAATATATCAGCTGTTGGTTAATGTGCTTTGAATCTGGTCGACAAAATTTTGAAGAAATAGTTCAAATGAAAGAAATAGTAAAAATAAAAACCATTTCGCAAGTTCACGACTATTATGAATTGCCTAAACCAAATCATCCATTAGTTTCTGTGTTGAGGTCAAAAGATATTTGCAAGAGACAACCGGAAGAAGTAAATTTTTTCTTCGATTTTTATCAAATTGCATTAATATCAAACTCCTTAGATTCTATGAATTATGGGAGAAGTAATTGCGATTTTCAAGAAGGTGGTTTAATATTTACATCTCCCAAACAGGTTATGTCCTTTAATGGAACGTATAAAAACTTCTCTGAGGAATCAGGGTGGTCAATTCTTTTTCATCCTGACCTAATCAGAAACTCAAATTTAGGTGGGAATATAGATGACTATGCTTTTTTCTCATACGATGCAAATGAAGCACTTCATTTATCAGATAATGAGGAAGCTTCTTTATCAGAATTAGTCGATAAACTTGAAAAGGAAATTAACTATAGTATAGATAAGCATAGCCAAAAGCTAATTACAACAAATATTGAATTGATATTAGATTATTGTTCAAGGTATTATGACAGACAATTTTATACCCGAACGAGTATAAACAAAGATACAATCTCGAAATTTGAGAAGTTACTAAAGTCTTATTACAATTCTGATAAACAATTCGAGTTGGGCATACCATCCGTAAAGTATTGTGCAAAAGCATTGAATTTATCTCCAAATTATTTAAGTGATTTGTTAAAGAAGGAAACGGGAAGAAATGCACAAGAGCATATTCACTTCTATGTAATAGAAAAAGCTAAAACCAATTTATTGAATTCTAATAATTCATTAAGTCAACTTGCTTACGATTTAGGCTTTGATTATCCGCAACATTTCAGTAAGCTATTTAAAATCAAAACAGGAATGAGTCCTACTGAATATCGAAATTTAAATTGAAGATGAAAAAATGAGCAGAACAATGTGTATAGTGCATAGCACCCTACGGGATGCTACGACACCATACACGGAACGTTATCCAAGTTTTTGGAGCCAAGGGATTATCAATCCGCTTCCTTCAAAATTAGAGGAAGTTTACGGACGTTTCTTACTAACTAATAAGTGGTCCGTCAAAAAAGGAAATTGTGCTGCAACTTTGAATAATAGGGGGAGCCATCATAGACAAGAGGTCATTTTTGACCTCTTTTTTATTTTTACCACTTTTTAAAACATTGGCCACCAACATTATAGACTTAATCTCTGGAGTGAAAATATTGTTGCATCTTTCAAAATCGAAATTTTCGAATTTTTCAGTAAAGATGCAGCCCTGAAAACTTATTGTTTGTAATTTGAATCATGAGTATCGATAATGTCTTGAGCGACAGCATGAAGATCTGTACTAAATCCAGTATCGTAATTAAATGAAGATAAATCCACATTGTAAATACTATTTAACCATATCATTGTTCCTGTTTCGATAACTATTTGTCCTTGATGTCCTTTTTCATCTGTAAATATCGAACTCGATTTTGGACCAACCATACTTATATCATCTAACAATTCATTATCTAGATTCATCTGTGCTAAATTTTTAGTAGCCCATCCATATGGTATGGTATAGAATTTTGTAGATGTGAATTCAGCTCGCAATTCATCCACTATTTCTTTGTGAACAATCTCATTTACGTAATAATCATAAAATTCCTGAATAGAATTGAACCCATTGTCTAATGCGAATGTAACCCAATCTGGTCTTGTTCCATTGGAATCTCCATTTGGAAAGTCAAATGGGGGTATCCCAATGAAGATTATAACATTTGGATTCTTTTGTAATGCATATCGTATCCATGCACTGTGACCTTCAGTTGGATTTTCAGAATCAATATCATAACCAGCCGTCATTCCAAAAACTTCAATGTTACCTTGATCCAATGTAGATTTAATAAGTTGGTGTTCCTCACTGGTTGAATCGTTCCAAAAGTTAATTGGTCTTCCATTTTCTCCACCCCTAAATACAACGGTACTACTGTGCTCATATAGATTAGCTTCAGTTGCTAGATCGTTGAGATTTTCTGCGTAAGGCCTAAAGAAACTATGTCCCATTAATAGCATATTATATCCTGTTGACTCATCTTCAGATGATATGTTCTCTTTAGTACAAGAGATCATGAATAGCAGGATGCAAAATTTTATAATAGTTTTCATTTTAGTTGTTTAATTATTTAGAACCTAATTATCAAAAAAAGTTTAAATTATAATCATCGAAGCTGCAACTTTTAATAATAGGGACGGCCGAGCGTTAGGAAAATGTCCAGTGGACATTTATAGCGAAGGAGCGAGATGGCGCGCTGGCAAAATGATAAAACGTTTATACTTTTATAGTGTAACCGTTTTTTAATTAAAAGACTTCGTTCAAACACCCTCGGTTATTAAGAGGAGATCTTCCTGTGATTATTAGAGCAGTTCAAAATAGTTTGATAATATTTAAAGTCTCTTTATCCTCTATTTCATTATATTTGAATGAAAATGATAAACGAGAACAAAAGTTTCTGTTATCCGGAAACACAGACCTGTAAAAAGGACGTTTGTAATTCATATAACTAGTTGTGTATAATTTAAAAACTCAAACTTGGTAGAAACAGAATTCCATATAGATGAAGATTTATCACCATATGTAAATTGTATTATGTTTGGTGAAAACTCTCGTTTTGATTCACATACAAATATCCCATTATATGCTGATGGTTATCCAGGAATCATGTTTCAACAATCCGAAAAGGGTTTCTACCTTCTCCCAAAAAAGAAGAAATTATCAGAATTATTTCTTTATGGACAAACGTTAGACCCTATTTCATTAGACGTTAAAGGCCCTCATAATTATATTGTAGTTCAGCTATACCCCTTCGCTTCAAAGTACTTACTGAACATTGATCCCAGGGTATTAAATGATGAATGCTTCGACTTGCTTCAAATCAAATACATCGAAATAGAAAATTATCAAACACAATTAAGAAAGTCTGCAAGTTTAATAGAACAGATTGAAATCATTTCGAATCTAATGCGTGAGTTAATAAACTCCCATAACGTTAATGAAAATGACAATATACAGAAAGCTATAGCACAAATATTGCACAGTAAAGGTCAAATAAAGATTAAAGAATTACTGAAGGAATTACCCTTGACCGAACGCACACTTGAGCGCAATTTTAGAGCTTATGTAGGTCTTTCTCCCAAGCAATTCTCAAAAATAATTCAGTTTCAATCATCTCTCAGTAAGCTTACAGAAGCAAAATTTCAGAAATTAACAGACATTGGATTTGACAGCGGTTTTACAGACCAGTCTCACTTCATAAGAACTTTCAAAAGCTATACGGGGCAAACTCCATCTTTCTATTACGATAATCTTTTGAACGAATATTAGTTTGTCGGTTTTATCCAATTTCCTCATCTAGAAGCCCCATATATTTGTTTAAAATTAAATTATGCCATTTTTTAAACATTTAGACGACTTATCTGACATAACGGACATCACATGGAACGACAGAAAACGATTGGGGCCTCTCGACAGAGCATCTCAAAAAATTATGCGAGGTAAATCTTCATTTACTTCTGCACAAAAAGAAGTTTTTGCAGCTTTTGTATCAGGACTTAATGCGTGCTCATTTTGTTATGGTTCTCATGCTGCAGTTGCCGATAATTTCGGAATTCCTACGAAAACTATCGAGGCTTTGGTTGAAGATATAGACAGTGCTCCAATTGCTTCAAATGAAAAACCACTTTTTCAATACCTCAAAAAACTTACACTCTCACCAAGTAAATTAATTCAAGAAGATGCAGATAAAATATTTCGTGAAGGTTGGAGTGAACAAGATTTGCAAGATTTAATATTGATTGGTTGTTTATTTAATTTTTACAACCGCCTATTGGATGGATATGGCATCAAAGGTAATCAGGCCATTTATGAATTTGGTGGTGCCCACCTGCACAAAAATGGATATGGGGTACCTTGGTTTATAGGCATAATTAAAAATTACATTAAGAAAATAAAAATTACAAAGCTCACAAAAGCTGAAGCTCAATAATTTATATAAAATATGAAAACTGAAACAATAATTCTTGCCACGGCCATATTATTAACTGGATTGATGGCGGGTATTTTTTTTACTTGGTCTAATGCGGTAAAACCTGGTATTGGAAAATTAAGTGATTTAGAATATCTGAGAGCTTTACAGTCTATGAATCGAGTAATATTGAACAAAGCATTTATTGGGATGTTTCTTGGAGCTTTAATAGCGGTGACTTTAGTACCTATAGCTCATTTTAAATTATTTCCTGACAACATTTTTTGGATGTTCGTAATTGCCCTTGCCACGTATTATATTGGGGTCTTTGGTGTTACTGTTTTAGGGAATATACCGCTAAACGAATTATTGGATAAAACCAATTTAGAATTTATTACTGTGGAAGAAATAAAGGCTCTAAGAACAAGTATAGAAGTTAATTGGAATAATTTGAACTTAATTCGCTCTTTTTCTTCAGGGATAACATTTGTTCTACTGATTATTTCCTTTATATTTATTAAGAGATAAGTTCAATCCTTTTCCTATATTTAGACTAGAGCATCTCTCTCATTATAAAAGTGCCATTAAATATGAATCCTAAACTTGCTATCAAATTGATGCTATGGTTAATTGGAGCTGTCATACTTCTTCATTTAGCTATTTTAGTGAAGATTGTTCCTTATGAAGTAACTTGGGGTGGGAGGCTTGAGAATGATGCAGAAATGTACGTATTTGAAGTTGTGTCTGTTCTAACTAACCTTTTTATAGCCGTTTTGCTGCTCGTAAAAGGAAAGCATTTGTCGTCCTTCATTCCCATGAAAGTGGTAAATATTCTATTATGGGCTTTCCTTTTTATTTTTGGCATGAATTCGCTCGGAAACATGTTCGCTGAAACTCTTTTTGAAATGAGTCTAAGCCTGTTAACTTTTATTTTCACATACTTAATTTGGGTCATACTTAAAAAAACACCAAAAAAAATCTAAACTGCATTAAAACGCAGTTTAGCCAAACCGTTAATCACAAATTAGAAATCAAGGAATCATCGAGCCACTTCCTTCACTATTAAAGGAAGTTTAAGTTCGTTAATCAAGTGTTATTATGGAGAGAGAATTGTATATCGTCCAAGGCGAGTGGATCGTCAAAAGAAGAAATTGTGCTGCAACTTTTAATAATAGGGCGGGAGCCATATTAGACAGGAGGTCATTTTTGACCTCCTTTTTATTTTTATTACTTTTTAAAACCCTGCTAGCCAAAATAATAGACTTAATCTCTGGAGTGAAAATGTGGCTGCAACTTTTAAAATTGAATTTTTATTTTTTTTATACAAATAGATAGTAATAGGGACTGTTATTACTGTAACGGTTGGAGTTATCGAAATATCACAATTAAATAAATATTGATTAACTTCATAAATGGCTACTACAAAAATCACAGAAACCAATTTTACAATAATAAAAGCTTTTTCATAGAGTGTTTTTTTCAAGAACAAATTGAAATTATATTAAGTATATAAATACACTAATTATAGGTGTATGTAGGTGTATATATATGTTAAGCCTAATTTCAATTTTTAAAAATAAAATAATAATTAGTTTTGAAAAATTATGAAAAAATTAAAATTAACCTTGTTTTTTTTGTGTCTAACTCAGTTAAGTCATGCTCAAGAAACTTTTTCCTCAATTTATGGAAACGCTACAGGTACAGGAGGTACCTCAAGTTATACTGTTGGTCAATTAGTGTATACAACTAACACATCAAATTCAGGTTCCGTTTCACAAGGAGTTCAGCAAGCATTCGAATTTCAAACCTTGAGTAATTCAAGACTTTTAACTGTTCAATTAAAAGCAGTTACCTATCCAAATCCAACAACAGATTTTATTGTGTTGAAGATTACAGACATCACATTAAAAAACTTACAATACACCCTTTTTGACTTTAATGGTAAAGCAATAGCCAGCAGCCCAATCAAAACTTCTAGCACAGAAATTCCTATGAAGTATTTATCTACAGGGATGTATTTGTTAAAACTTACAAAAAAAAATAAACCACTAAAATCTTTCAAAATTATTAAAAAACACTAATTATGAAAAACCTTTATCCTTTTCTAATTTTATTATTTTTAAGTCTAAATATTTATGCTCAATCTCCAGAGAAGATGAGTTATCAGGCAATTGTTCGAGACGCAAACAATACGCTTGTAGCCAACAAAACTATAGGGATGCAGATAAGTATCTTACAGAGTAATATAACAGGAACAGTTGTGTATGCAGAAACCCACACGGTAGATACTAACTTAAATGGATTGGTAAGTTTAGAAATAGGTAGAGGAAGTACCTCAGATAATTTTAGTACAATAGATTGGAGTGCTGGTCCTTATTTTATAAAAACCGAGACAGACCCAACAGGGGGAAGTAGCTACACTATTACAGGAACAAGTCAATTAATGAGTGTGCCATTTGCATTGTATGCAAATACATCAGGAAGTTCTCAAATAAATGCTACAAATATTGCTAAAAATAAAACTGCTATTGAATTAAACACCGCTAAAGTTGGCTATACAGAAACCTTAGTTTCAGCCAATGCAGATGTTGTAGCCAACACAGCTAAGACAGGCATTACCTCAGATCAAGCGGATGCGATAGTAGCTAATACTGCTAAGACAGGAATTACTACTGACCAAGCAAATGCTATTACAGCCAACACCGCAAAGACTTCTATGGTTTTAGGAACAACAGCAAGCACAGCATTAGCAGGAAATACTACTACAATCACTTCTGACCAATCGAGTGCTATTACAGTCAATACTGCTAAGACAGGTATTACCTCAGATCAAGCGGATGCGATAGTAGCTAATACTGCTAAGACAGGAATTACTACTGACCAAGCAAATGCTATTACAGCCAACACCGCAAAGACTTCTATGGTTTTAGGAACAACAGCAAGCA
>Ga0233399_1000010_pt1 | contig 138682 bp, 138 predicted proteins | sample 43DmetaG_FD_182698 | JGI IMG/M metagenome (GOLD analysis project Ga0233399, IMG submission 182698) | Seawater microbial communities from Monterey Bay, California, United States - 43D | ecosystem: Environmental > Aquatic > Marine > Coastal | place: USA: California | collected 2016-11-08 | reverse complement strand
ATCAAATTTTAACAGCGAACTTTTTTCCTGAACAGTCCTATATATTAAAGGTCTCTGGAAAAGGATTTTTAAGATATCAAATTAGATTGATGATGGCAAGTCTTTTTGAGTTGGGTAAAGGAGCTCTCTCTTTAAAGGATATAGAAAACTCATTAAAAGAAGATAATGACAGACACTTCTTGCGAAATATTGCCCCTGCTTCAGGGTTGCAGTTGTATGATGTAGACTTCAAATGATCTTTAGGAGCCATTTTTCAAAAAAAAATCCACCCTTAACTTAGGTGGATGAAGCTTCTTTGTAAAAGAAAAGTTTTTATCCCTTAATGAGACTCCGTGAAATTACAATTTTTTGAATTTCTGAAGTTCCCTCATAAATTTGAGTAATTTTTGCATCACGCATGAGTCGTTCTACATGATAGTCTTTTACAAAACCATTCCCTCCATGAATTTGAACTGCTTCAACTGTTTGTTCCATGGCTACTTTAGAGGCATACAGTTTGGCCATTGCAGAGGACAGGTCGTAATCTTTGCCTTGGTCCTTGTCCCAGGCGGCTTTCATCACAAGCATTCTTGCAGCTTCAATTTCTGTGTACATATCGGCCAATTTGAAAGCAATCGCTTGATGATTGCAAATTTCAGTGCCAAAAGCTTTGCGTTCTTTGGAGTATTTTAAGGCCAATTCATAGGCGCCACTGGCAATTCCCAGCGCTTGTGCAGCAATTCCAATTCTACCACCAGAGAGGGTTTTCATTGCAAACTTGAATCCAAAACCATCTTCACCAATTCTATTTTCTTTAGGGACCTTGACGTTGTTAAATTGTAAGGTATGGGTATCTGATCCTCGAATGCCTAGTTTGTCTTCTTTGGGGCCAATATGGAAGCCCTCTGTTCCTTTCTCCACAATAAAAGCATTGATTCCTCGATGTCCTTTCTCTCGATCGGTTTGTGCGATGACCAGATATACATCTGCGCGACCGCCATTAGTGATCCAATTTTTGGTTCCATTTATAAGGTAATGATCTCCTTTGTCTTCTGCGGTTGTTGCCTGAGAGGTGGCATCTGAACCGGCTTCAGGTTCACTCAAGCAAAAGGCTCCCACATATTCTCCCGTTGCTAACTTGGTCAAATATTGTTGTTTTTGAGCTTCGCTTCCATAAGCTTCCAAGCCATAGCAAACCAGTGAATTATTGACCGATACAATTACTGAGGCAGAGGCATCAATTTTAGAAAGTTCTTCCATAACCAATACATAAGAAAGGGCGTCCATTCCACTTCCTCCGTATGTTGGGTCTACCATAATCCCCATAAAACCAAGGTCTCCCATTTTTTTTACCAATTCTTGAGGAAATTCTTGCTTGTGATCTCGTTCAATGACCTCAGGCAGTAATTCTGCATGTGCAAAATCTCTTGCGGCATCTCTGATCATGATATGTTCTTCCGATAAACTAAAATCCATAGACAGTTATTTTATAGTATTCGCAATTTTACAACCCAAAGATATTAATTTCATAACATATATTCAATTAACTTTTATTATTTTTACAGATATGAATAGAAAAGAGGTTTTTGCAATAGGAGTCATGTCTGGAACTTCATTGGATGGAATTGATTTGGTCTATGTGAAGTTTCTGGAAAATAATGTTCAGTATTTTGAAATTTTACATGCTGAAACAGTTTCATATTCAGAAAAGTGGAAGTCAACCTTGCAAAAAGCGATTCACTTTTCTTCTGAGGATTTAGCGCTTTTGAATACCCAATATGGTCATTTATTAGGAGAGCTAATTGCGGATTTCATAAAAAAAAATCAATTACAGCATATTCATTTTATAGCCTCACATGGGCATACCATTTTGCACCAGCCAAATGAAGGAATTACTCTTCAAATAGGATCGGGGCAAATGATTGCGAATGTTACCAAGCAGCAAGTTGTATGTGATTTTAGAACCCAAGATGTTCTTTATGGAGGACAGGGAGCTCCATTGGTTCCAATCGGAGATGAATTGCTGTTCTCAAAGTATGATTTTTGCCTCAACTTAGGAGGTTTTTCTAATGTTTCATATCTTGAGAAAGGGACTCGAATTGCTTTTGATATTTGCCCTGTAAATATTGTTTTAAACGCCTATGCGCAACGATTAGGAGTTGATTTTGACGATGCTGGAGTTTTGTCATCTCAGGGAAGCGTAAATTTGTTGCTTTTGGAAAAGCTCAATTCTTTGAGTTATTACAAAGAAAAGCCACCAAAATCTTTAGGATTGGAATGGGTGCAAGCCTATGTTTTCCCTTTAATTGATCGTTTAGAAACAGATGTTGTATCTGTGTTAAGAACTTTTGTAGAGCATATAGCAATGCAAATTAGCCAGGTTATTTATCAAAATAATTCTGTGTTAATTACAGGGGGAGGGGTGTTTAATTCGTTTCTACTCAAAAGGATTGAAGCAATTTCAGAAATTAAAATTGCAGTACCTCAAAAAGAACTGATCAATTATAAAGAAGCCTTGATTTTTGCTTTTTTAGGATTGCTGAAAGTACAGGGTCAGGTCAATTGCCTGTCTAGTGTCACGGGAGCCAAAAAAGACCATTCGTCTGGGGTGATTTTTTTACCCGAAAAACATCGATCAATTATCTAATTTTATAAAATGAACCAACGTTAGCTTTTCCCCAGAAGAGGATTAAAATACACAAGACCATTGTTTGAAAAAGTAAGCAAGAAGTTAATTTATACAATTGTAAGCATGAAAGAATTATTAAAAATATACGAAAATAAACAGCCGGAAATTGTTTTTCATTGGAAAGACCAAGAAACAGAAGCCGAAGGATGGACGGTAATCAATTCGCTCAGAGGTGGAGCTGCTGGAGGGGGTACGAGAATGAGAAAAGGCTTGGATAAAAATGAAGTATTGTCTTTGGCCAAAACAATGGAGGTCAAGTTTACGGTTTCTGGTCCTGCCATTGGTGGCGCCAAATCTGGGATTAATTTTGATCCAACTGATCCAAGGAAAAAAGCAGTTTTAGAGCGATGGTACAAGGCGGTAACTCCCTTGTTAAAACACTATTATGGTACAGGAGGAGATCTAAATGTAGATGCAGACAAGGAAGTCATTCCTATTACAGAAGATTGCGGAGTATGGCACCCGCAGGAAGGAATTTTTAACGGACATTTTAAACCTTCCGAAGCAGATAAAATTAATAGAATAGGTCAGTTGCGAATGGGGGTTATTAAGGTTATTGAAGATCCTCAATTTTCTCCAGATATAACTAAAAAATATACCGTAGCAGACATGTTAACAGGGTTTGGTGTGGCCGAGGCAGTAAAGCACTATTATGATATTTACGGAGGAGTGATGGTCGGAAAAAGAGCCATCGTTCAAGGGTTTGGGAATGTGGGGGCCGCTGCGGCCTACTATTTGACGCAACTTGGAGTTCAAGTGGTTGGAATCATGGATAAAGAGGGGGGTCTAATCAGAGAGGAGGGATTCTCAATGGAGGAAATGAAAGCGCTGTTTTTAGCGAAAGATGGAAATACACTGGTGTCTGAACATAGGATGCCTTTTGAAGAAATCAACCAAAAAATATGGAGCATCCCTGCCGAAATTTTTGTTCCAGCGGCTGCTTCGAGATTGGTTTCCAAAGAGCAGGTTCAACAAATGATTAATTCTGGTTTAGAAGTGATTTCTCCCGGAGCAAATGTTCCTTTTGCAGACAAAGAAATTTTCTTTGGATCTATTATGGAATATACCGATAATTACTTAAGTTTGCTACCGGATTTTATTTCGAATTGCGGAATTGCGAGGGTGTTTGCCTATTTAATGGAGAGAAGAGTAAGCTTGCCGATGCTAGACAAAGCGATTTTTGAAGATACTTCCCAGACCATAAAAAAAGCATTACAGCGAACTTTTGAAGCCAATGCTTCCAAAACAAACATCTGTTCAACAGCATTTGAAATTGCGCTTAAGCAATTGATATAAAAAAAAATAAAAATGGAAATAGTAATTATTAGTGTATTTGTAATGGGGTATTTGGCCATTACTCTAGAACATAGTTTAAAGTTAGATAAATTAATCCCAGCCCTCATAATGATGGCAGTTTGTTGGGCATTGGTGGCCTTGGGTGTTGATCATTTTACCAATTGGTTTGATGCAAGTAAGCATGGATTGGTCGATGGTTTTGCAGGAATGGTCCATGAAGATAAATTACACTTAGTTGAGGAAACCCTACTTCATCATTTAGGAAAAACAGCAGAAATTTTAGTGTTCCTTTTAGGGGCGATGACCATTGTTGAAATCATTGATTATTTTAATGGTTTTTCTACCATCAAAGGGTATGTGAATTTTAAAAGTAAAAAGAAGCTTTTGTGGATGTTTTCAATACTAGCCTTTATCTTATCTGCGATTATAGATAATTTAACAGCGACCATTGTCTTGATTTCTATCTTACAGAAAATCATTAAGAAAAGAGACGACAGAATTTGGTTTGCAGGGTTGATCATTATTGCTGCAAATGCGGGTGGAGCCTTTTCTCCAATTGGAGATGTAACCACAACCATGCTCTGGATTGGTGACAAAGTGAGTACTGGAATGCTATTTGTATATTTATTCATACCCTCACTTTTATGCATGCTGGTTCCTACTTTTATTGCAACCTTCTTACCTTCCTTTAAAGGAGACATTGATTACGATGATCATGAGGTTGAAGAAAATAACAATCCGCACAGTGCAAGAATGTTGTATTTAGGATTGGGGTCGATTTTGTTTGTGCCGATTTTTAAAACAGTCACCCATTTACCACCTTATGTGGGGATGATGTTGTCTTTAGCGATTGTTGCTACCTTTGCCGAAATTTATAGTCGTGCAAAGTTTTCGATGACAGATGTAGACAGTTCAGAATCAGATGCCCATGCGCATCACAGTCCAGTGCATCATTCTTTGTCTAAAATTGAAATGCCAAGTATTTTATTTTTCTTGGGTATTTTAATGGCAGTTGCTGCCCTAGAATCTTTGGGAATCTTATTCAATTTTGCAGACAGCTTAAAACAAGGAATTCCACTAGTCGGTTCAGAATTAGACGGAACTTTGGTTTCTGATTTGGTAGTACTTCTATTAGGTGTAGGTTCTGCAGTCATTGATAATGTACCTCTGGTTGCGGCAAGTTTAGGAATGTTTTCTGAACCCATAGACAATCCTTTATGGCACTTCATAGCCTTTTCTGCTGGAACAGGAGGATCCATGTTAATCATCGGTTCTGCGGCAGGAGTTGTTGCCATGGGAATGGAAAAAATAGACTTCTTTTGGTATTTGAAAAAAATATCTTGGTTGGCACTCATTGGATTTTTAATCGGTTCTGCAGCATTTTTAGTTTTAAGAGCCTTCATATAACCCTTCAATAAAATCTAATAAAGAATGGTCCTTTTGTAAGTTTTACAAAAGGACCATTTTTTTGATACATACAGTCCTTTTAAAAGAGGTCGGTACTGGAAGGAAATAGATTCATTGGAACTTTTTTGTTGTTTTGGGCGCGCTTTGTGTATTTATTTAAATGATTTCATTGGCATAAGTCCTTTGATAATCTAACGATGTAGTAATTCTGCAACTCCATCAAAATAACTAGGAAGCTTTTATTAATCACTTTTCTTTCATCAAATAATCTCTTACTTTTGCCCTATGAATTACGAACAAACCCTGGATTGGATGTTTGCCCAATTGCCCATGTATCAGAGAGAAGGTAAAACGGCATTTAAAAAAGAGCTGACCAATATATTAGCTTTTTCAAAGGAATTGAATTTTCCAGAAAAAAAGTTCTTATCGATTCATGTTGGGGGTACTAATGGGAAGGGGTCTACTAGCCATTTAATCGCTTCTATTTTTCAAGAGGCAGGGTATAAAGTAGGTTTGTATACTTCCCCTCATTTAAAGAATTTTACCGAAAGAATTCGAATCAATGGTCAAGAAATTCCACAAGAAAAAGTATGCTCCTTTATCAAAGAGCACAAGCATTTTTTAGAGCGCCAACAATTGTCTTTTTTTGAGATGACTGTAGGAATGGCTTTTGATTATTTTGCATCGGAAAAAGTAGCGATTGCTATTGTTGAAGTTGGTTTAGGAGGGAGATTGGATTCGACCAATATCATTCGTCCAGTAGTTTCAGTCATTACAAATATAGGATTGGATCACACACAATTTTTAGGAGAAACCCTGCCAGAAATTGCCACTGAAAAAGCAGGAATTATCAAAGAAAATGTTCCTGTTGTCATTGGAGAAAGACAGGTTGAAGTGGCAGACGTATTTATTTCCAAGGCCGAGGAGCAAAAAGCACCTATTTACTTTGCTTCAGACAATGATGCCGCCTATGCTACTGACTTATTGGGAGAGTATCAAAAGAAAAATTCAAAAACAGCGGTTCTAGCGGTCAAAAAAGCAAAAGGATTTCAGATTTCAGAAGAACATATTCGCAATGGATTGTTGCATGTGGTAAAAAACACCTCTTTAAAAGGGAGATGGCAGCTCTTACAGGAAACCCCCAAAGTTATTTGTGACACCGCCCATAATAAAGAAGGATTAAGTTTGGTCTTGCAACAGTTAAAAAAAGAATCCTTTCAAAAACTTCATATTGTTTTTGGAGTGGTCGCGGACAAAGATTTGGAACAAATTTTACCACTTTTCCCAACCCAAGCCCTTTATTATTTTTGTAAGCCAGCAATTCCAAGAGGTCTTTCGGAAAAGGATTTACAAAAAAAAGCAGCTGAATTTGATCTGATAGGAGCAGCTTATTCTTCTGTATCAAAAGCGATGGAAACCGCCTTATCAAATGCAAATCAACAAGATATCATCTATGTAGGAGGAAGTACCTTTGTCGTCGCTGAAATTATTTAAATAAAAGTTCCTATTTTGTTTGGTAAATTGAAAATCCGGTTTATATTTGCATCCGCTTAGGGCAATTAGCTCAGTTGGTTCAGAGCATCTCGTTTACACCGAGAGGGTCGGGGGTTCGAATCCCTCATTGCCCACATCAATCAAAATCCTGATGAATTTTTTCATCAGGATTTTTTATTTTCAGAAAATGTCAAGCTTGCTTGGTCATTATTTGAAAATAAAAAATGCTATTTGAGCGTAGCTCATCAGGATTTTATTTGCGGTAGCGGTCTTCTAGGGATGCAGGACTGGCTTTTTAGGCAGGAGTGAATCCCTTTTAATTTTTATTGCTTGGTCATTTTATGAAAATAAAAAATGCGATTTGAGCTTAGCTCATCAGGATTTTATTTGCAGTAGTGGTCATCTAGGGATGCAGTACTGGCTTTTTAGGCAGGAGTGAATCCCTTTTGATTTTTACTAGCTTGGTCATTTTTTTAAAATAAAAAAGACGCTAATGAGCCGAGCTCATTAGGATTTTATTAGCAGTAGTGGTCTTCTAGGGACGCAGGACTGCCTTTTTAGGCAGGAGTGAATCCCTTTTAATTTTTATTGCTTGGTCATTTTTTTAAAATAAAAAATGCAATTTGAGCGTAGCTCATCAGGATTTTATTTGCGGTAGCGGTGTTTTGGGAGATGTTTTTTCATTGTTTTTAACAAGTAAATAAATCTTTTACAATATTTGCAGTAATTTATAGTTTACACTAGTATTAGACAGAGAACTCCCTATTCTTTAGTATATTTGTTTTGTTGAAAAAGAGCTAAAAAGTACCTCCAAATGGATGTGAAATTATCAGGAAAAAAAATACTTGTAACCGGTGGTGCAGGATTTATAGGGTCCAATCTATGTGAATCCCTACTTCAGTTGAATAACAAAGTAGTTTGCTTGGATAATTTTGCAACTGGAAAAAGAGAAAATATCACAATGTTTCTAGACAATCCGAACTTCACCTTAATCGAAGGAGATATCAGAAATTTGCAAGATTGTATGTTGGCAACCAACGAGGTCGATTATGTGCTGCATCAAGCGGCTTTGGGTTCGGTTCCTCGTTCTATCAAAGATCCAATCACTTCCAATGAGGTAAATGTTGGTGGGTTTTTAAATATGTTGGTGGCCTCGAGAGATAATCGTGTCAAACGATTTGTATATGCAGCAAGTTCTTCTACTTATGGAGATTCCGAATCCATGCCGAAGGTAGAAGAGATGATTGGAAAACCCTTATCTCCTTATGCTGTAACCAAATATGTGAATGAATTGTATGCCGAGATTTTTAGCACAACCTATGGATTGGAAACGATTGGATTGAGATATTTTAATGTGTTTGGAAAAAAACAAGACCCTAATGGTGCCTATGCAGCTGTGATTCCAAAATTTATAAGTCAATTGATTCAATTGAAATCTCCAGTCATCAACGGTGATGGAAGTTATTCAAGAGATTTTACCTATATTGACAATGTAATTCAGGCCAATTTGTCAAGCATGACGGCCGCTCAAAACGCAGTCAATACCGTATACAATGTAGCTTTTGGAGATCGCAATACCTTGAATGATTTGATGCGATATTTAAAAGAATTGTTGTCTGTATATAACCCAGCCATTGAAGATGTAGCTGTTGTTTACGGGGCGAAGAGAACAGGAGATATTCCGCACTCACATGCGAGTATTGCTAAAGCACAAAAAGCCTTGCAGTACCATCCTCAATATTCATTACAACAAGGATTAAAAGAGGCCATACAGTGGTACTGGGAAGATTTAAAATAGGAAGAAAAAAATAAAAAAGAGCTATGAATATATAAAGAAAAAAATAAAAATGAAAAAAAAGAGTAGTATAGGAATTATAGGTTTGGGATATGTGGGCTTGCCTTTGGCAAGACTTTTTGCGACCCAATATGCAGTTGTAGGATATGATATTGATCAGACAAGAATTGAAGAGTTACAACAAGGGAATGACCTTACAAGAGAAGTTTCTAGCGATCTTCTAAAAGAAGTACTGCTCCCAAAAAACACTCATGAGGTTGGGTTGTTTTGTACTTCAGAGCTGGAGGATTTAAAAGAGTGTACACATTTTATTGTTACGGTTCCTACTCCAGTAGATAAAAACAATCGACCTGTGTTGACTCCCTTAATTAAAGCCAGTGAAACGGTTGGAAGTGTCCTAAAAAAAGGAGGGATTGTTGTGTATGAATCTACGGTATATCCGGGAGCTACAGAAGAAGATTGTGTGCCTGTTTTAGAAAATGTATCAGGACTAAAGTTCAATGAAGATTTTTTTGTAGGCTATTCTCCAGAGAGAATTAATCCAGGAGACAAAGAGCATACGGTAGACAATATCTTAAAAATTACTTCAGGTTCTACCCAAGAAGTTGCTGAAGAAATCGATGCCTTGTATGCGTCGGTTATTTCGGCAGGGACCCATTTAGCTCCTACAATCAAAGTGGCTGAGGCAGCAAAGGTTATTGAAAACTCTCAGAGAGACATCAATATTGCCTTTGTCAATGAATTGGCAAAGATTTTTAATTTGATGGATATCAATACCAAAGATGTATTAACCGCTGCTCAAACTAAATGGAATTTCTTACCTTTCCAGCCAGGTTTGGTCGGTGGGCATTGTATTGGGGTAGACCCTTATTATTTGGCTCAAAAAGCACAGGAGTTTGGCTATCATCCAGAAATTATTTTAGCAGGGAGAAGAGTCAATGATGGAATGGGAACTTATGTGGCCTCCCAAGTGGCGAAGCTAATGATTCAGAGAAGCATTGAGGTAAAGGGAGCTGCGGTGTTGGTTTTAGGGATTACTTTTAAAGAAAACTGTCCGGATGTTCGAAATACCAAAGCCGTTGATTTAGTGCATGAATTGGAAGATTATGGTGCCAATGTGACTATTTTTGATCCGCACGCAAATCCTAAGGAACTCGTCGCGGAGTATCATTTGCACTCAACCAGAGAGTTGCCTTCAAAGAAATTTGATGCAATAGTTTTAGCTGTTGCTCATGAAGAATTTCAACAGTTGGTTCTAGAAAACATAAAAAAAGAAACATCAATTGTCTACGACGTAAAGAATTTTTTACATTCTAAACAGGTAGATAAATCATTATAAATAAATGAAAAATTTTGCATTACTAGGGGCTGCAGGATACATTGCGCCCAGGCATTTACAAGCAATCAAAGAAACAAACAATCAGTTGATCGCTGCCTTGGATAAATTTGACAGTGTGGGGATTATGGATCGTTATTTTCCAAATGCTGACTTTTTTGTTGAATTCGAGCGCTTTGATCGTCATATAGAAAAATTAAAAAGAGCCAATACATCTCTAGATTATGTGAGTATTTGTACCCCTAATTATTTACACGATTCCCATATCAGAATGGCCCTAAGAAGAGGGGCCGATGCGATCTGTGAAAAACCATTGGTATTAAACCCATGGAATGTAGATGCCTTGATGGACATTGAAAAAGAATCGGGTCAGCAAATACATACCATTTTACAATTGCGTTTGCATCCTACCATCATTGCCTTAAAAAACAAGGTTGAGGCTGCTTTACAGAAAAAAGAAAAGTACGAGGTAGATTTGACCTATATTACTTCAAGAGGATCTTGGTATGATGTTTCATGGAAAGGAGATGAAAGTAAATCAGGAGGAATTGCCACCAATATTGGGATCCATTTTTACGACATGCTTTCTTGGATTTTTGGGGAGCTTCAAGAGAATCAGGTGCATTTGAGATCAAAAGACAAGGCGGCAGGCTATTTAGAGTTTGAAAAGGCAAGAGTTCGATGGTTTTTATCCATTAATGAACAAGATTTACCTGCTCATATTCAGAAAAAAGGACAACGAACTTTCCGTTCCATCACCATTGATGATCAAGAGTTAGAGTTTAGTGCAGGGTTTACTGATTTGCATACCAAGAGTTACGAACAGATTTTACAAGGCAACGGTTTTGGATTGCAGGCGGCAAGCAAGTCCATTCAAATTGTACACGATATTAGAAATGCTTCTATTATTCAACAGGGGATACAGCATCCTTTCTTGAGCTAGAAGTTATATTATTTAAATAGAAAAAATGAAAAAAAAGTTACTTATTGTTTCCGGTTATTTCAATCCCATTCACAAAGGACATTTGGAATATTTCAACAATGCGAAAGAACTTGCAGATGAGTTGTTTGTGATTGTCAACAGCGATCTACAGCGCTCGTTAAAAGGGTCGAAAGAATTTCAAAAAGAAGCCGAACGCTTGTTTATTGTTCAGAATATCAAAGCGGTAGATAAGGCGATGATTTCAGTGGATCAAGATCGAACTGTCTGTGCCTCCATTCGCAGTGTTTTTGAAAAATATGGAGATGCCTATCAAATAGGCTTTGCCAATGGGGGAGATCAGGACAACCACTCTATTCCTGAAGCTCCAATTTGTCAGGAATTAGATATTGAGTTGATTGACGGTTTGGGAGCTAAAATTCAATCTTCCTCTTGGTTGTTAAACAAAAAATAAATAAATGAAAGTAGGGATTACATTCAGTACCTTCGATTTATTACACGCTGGTCATGTAAAGATGTTGGAAGAAACCAAACGTGAATGCGATTATTTAATTGTAGGATTGCAATTAGATCCTTCGATCGATCATCCAGAGAAAAAGAGACCCTCACAGTCTGTTATTGAACGTTATATACAGTTGAAAGGCGCCAAGCACATCGATGAAATAGTACCTTATGTTTCGGAGCAAGATTTGGAAGATATTTTACGTTCTTTTAAAATTGATGTGCGCATCATCGGAGAAGAATACAAAGAAAAAAACTTTACAGGAAGAACCTATTGTGAAGAGAAGGGCATCGAACTCTATTTCAATACAAGAGGATAAGACCTCATCCTGAGTGGATGTCCTAAGCAAGTATAATTATCAGAAATTGGCAAGTAAAAAGAAATCAATTCTCCACAGTATCTATCGGTATTAAGAGTAGCTTCAAGAAAATTGGAGTGTTCTTGGGTTTCTCAAGAAATTAAGAAGTCCTCGTCAGGATATAAATATATTAATTATAAAGTGTATTTAGGTGTATATATCGAGTAACCCCTAATTTTAATTTTTGAAATTTTAATAATACATATATTTACAAAATTATGTGAAAATTAAAACAAACCATGCTTTCTATCTTTATAAGTAGAATTTTACACCTATGAATACATAATGAGCTAAATATGGGCAAACTAATCAATAAATTGTTTATTATATTAGCATCGTTTATATTTAATCATTTTATTTAATAGCATCATTACAATGATGTTATTAAATTTGAAGACTAGTAAAAAATCAATTTATATTTGCTACAAAACAAATAAATCACTAGTTTTCAAACAAAAATTTGAGCTGTGTTTTTAATACATTTATTGTTAGAAATAATTTGTTCTTTATTTGATACTCCAAAATAAGTGCCTATGATGAGTTGTTTTACACTTCAAGGATTATTGATTCAAATATCACCATACCTTACTCTTTTGTTGGGTGTTTTCTTAGGGTCACTTTTTCTCATTCCTAGAATTCGACAAATTTCACTCCAACAGCATCTCACAGATTCATCAGGGAATCGAAGCTCACATGTTGGTGATGTACCTTCATTTGGTGGGGTTGCTTTCTATATCAGTTATATCTTGGTCTTGTTTTTTAGTCAGTCCTTAGACAACCATGATGTTTCTTTGACCTTGTTAGCCTCAATCACCATTGTATTTTTTACAGGTTTTTTAGATGATTTGAAAGATTTATCACCCAAAATTAAATTCTTAGGACAATTTATTGCGGTGGGTATTTTAATGACTCAGCTAGATTTTAGAATACATTCTTTACATGGATTCCTTGGGATTTTCGAAATCCCCATGTCGGTCTCTATTATAGGATCTATGTTTTTTTTATTAGGAATCATCAATGCCTTTAATTTGATAGATGGAATCGATGGTTTGACTGGAATTACTGGAATTATTGTCGCTTCTTTTTATGCATTCATGTTTTATGTTCTAGACAGCTTTTTTTATGCAGCTGTAGCAATCACTACTATTGGTACCTTATTGGCCTTTTTACGATTCAATTTTTCGATCAAAAGAAAAATATTCATGGGTGATACCGGAAGTTTGGTGATTGGTCTGGTGCTGGGTCTATTGACTTTACGATTAATGTCCTTTGAAGATGAAGCTTTCGTTTTTCTATCTTTCAACCGTGCACAACTCCCTTTGTTTTTAATTACTGTATTGTTTGTTCCCTTGTTAGATACCTTTCGCGTCATGCTTGTTAGGATTTTGAATCGTGTATCTATATTCAAACCTGATAGAAATCACATTCACCACATTATCATTGACTTTGGTTTGTCGCACCGAAGAGCTTCTTTTTTCATTGGGATTTGTAACTTTTTTGCAGCTTTGCTGATGTTTTTTGTCATTCAACTGTTTGATTTTATGGGTTCTTTTATTATTTTGATTGTGATGTTTTTATTGGCCATTCTAGTGTTGTTTTTGATGAACAAAAACAAGGCTGCCATTCGATTAAAGGTGAAAATTAGACAATCTTTATTACGTTTACTTTAATGGATAAAAATAGCTTATTCAACCCTTGTTTTACTTTCAATTTTGGTACCTTTGTACCTGTAAAAAAAACTTATAATGATTGAGAAGTGGTTTGTGCTTTGTACCAAGCCTAGAAATGAGTTAAAGGTGTTGAATCGTCTTATCTCTCTGGGAATAGATGCTTATACGCCCAGCCGAATAGAGCTGCGTCAATGGTCTGATCGTAAGAAAAAAGTGTTGGTGCCTCTGTTGCCTTCCATGGTATTGGTTCGCTTAGATGAAAAAGAAGTGCAAAAAGTTTTTGATATTCCCGGTGTGGTACGGTATTTGTTTGAGCATGGTACACGAGCGGTGGTTTTAAATGAAGAGGTACAGGCCATGAAGATGTATTTAGAAAATATTCATATTCTAAACAAACAAGGATTGTCAGAGGGAGACACGGTACAGGTTCCCTTGTTGGACCAAGAAGCTATATTACTTTCTGTCAAAGGAAAGAAGTGTATTGCCCAATTAAAAAAATTAGGGGCCATTGTATCATTTCAACTGAGTTAATCAGTTGTTTTTTTATGTTTTACAATTCATTACTGTGAGTAGTGCCGGCGAAGCCGTATCAAATCTCAAGATTTTTTGCCCAAAAGTATCTTCTTTGTTAAAAAAAAAATAAAATTAGCGCTCATCAATAAAAAATAAAATATGAAAGTTGGAGTTACATTTAGTACATTTGATTTGTTTCATGCAGGGCATGTAAAGATGCTGGAAGAAGCTAAAAGACAATGCGATTATTTAATTGTTGGATTGCAGTTAGATCCTTCGATTGATCGTCCAGAAAAAAATGCACCTTCACAGTCGATTATTGAGCGCTATATTCAGCTCAAAGGATCCAAGCATGTAGATGAAATTGTACCCTATATATCGGAACAAGATTTGGAAGATATTTTACGTTCTTTTAAATTGGATGTTCGAATCATTGGAGAGGAGTACAAAGAGAAAAATTTTACAGGAAGAACCTATTGTGAAGAAAAGGGAATTGAACTTTATTTCAATGCCAGAGATCATCGTTTCTCTTCGAGTGGATTGAGAAAGCAAGTGAAAGAAGTTGAAGAAAATAAATAATCTATGAATATTACAGTTATAGGATCTGGTTATGTTGGACTAGTATCAGGAACGTGTTTTGCAGAGATGGGAAACAGTGTTACTTGTGTGGATATAGATCCAGTTAAGATTGAAAAATTAAATCAAGGAATCATTCCAATTTTTGAACCGGGTTTAGATACCATGGTTTTTAAAAATGTAAAGAATGAAAACTTGTTTTTTACAACAAAGTTACGCGAAGCTTTACAGAATTCTGAAATCGCTTTTATAGCCGTTGGAACTCCCATGGGAGATGACGGATCTGCAGATTTACAATATGTATTAGCTGTAGCGAAATCTATAGGCCAGTCCATGCAAAAAAGATTGATCGTAGTCGATAAATCTACGGTACCTATCGGAACTGCAGATCAAGTAAAAGCGACCATTCAAAAAGAGTTAGATGAACGAAATTCTGATTTACAGTTTGATGTGGTTTCGAATCCTGAATTCTTAAAGGAAGGTGCTGCGATTAATGATTTTATGAAGCCCGATCGAGTAGTTATTGGTGCTGATTCTGAGATTGCTTTTAAAAAAATGAAGGAAATCTATAGTCCTTTTTTTAGATCTCATGATCGTTTCATAACGATGGACATTCGTTCTGCTGAAATGACAAAGTATGCTGCCAATGCAATGCTGGCTACCAAAATATCTTTTATGAATGAAATTGCCAATATCTGTGAAAAGGTAGGGGCAGATGCCAATCAGGTAAGAATCGGAATTGGTTCAGATCAGCGTATTGGATATAGCTTTATTTATCCAGGTGCAGGTTATGGAGGTTCTTGTTTTCCAAAAGATGTAAAAGCACTCACAAAAATCGCGAAAGAACATGGCTACAGGGCACAATTGATTTCCGCAGTAGAAGAAGTAAACGATGCACAAAAATTAGTAATCGCTCAAAAAATAGTTAACCGTTTTGGAGAAGACCTAACTGGCTTTATTTTTGGTATTTGGGGCTTGGCATTTAAACCTGGGACCGATGATATGCGCGAAGCACCTGCTATTTATGTTATTAAAGAATTAGTGAAACGAGGTGCTCAAATAAAAGCCTATGATCCAAAAGCAATGGATGAAGCAAAAGAGCATTATTTAAAGGGAGTGCAAAATATAAACTATGTCACCTCGAAATATGATGTTTTAAATGATGCCAACGCTTTGGTACTACTCACAGAATGGAAAGAGTTTCGTTCGCCTGATTTTGAGGAGATCAAAATACAATTGAAAACTCCTGTTATTTTCGATGGTAGAAATCAGTATAATACATTTAGTCTCGAGGAAAAAGGATTTGAATATTATCAAATTGGGAAAAAATAGATGAAGATATTAGTAACTGGTGCAGCTGGATTTATTGGATTTCATACTTGTTTAAAATTAGTGATTCAAGGTCATGAAGTTTATGGTATTGATAACATTAACGATTATTATAATCCTAAACTAAAGTTTGATCGATTAAACGAATTAGGGTTTAAAGAAGCTGCATCAAAACTCTTTAAAAACCAAGTTCAAAGTACTAAATTCAAGTACTTACGTTTTTCTAGAATAGATCTAGTTGATCATGAAAGTATTGATAATTTATTTAAAAAAGAGCAATTTGAAGTAGTTTGTAATCTAGCAGCTCAAGCAGGTGTTCGATATTCTATAGAAAACCCAAAAGCCTACATTGATAGTAACATTTCAGGGTTTTTAAATATTCTTGAAGGATGTCGGAACCATAAAGTAAAGCATTTGGTGTATGCTAGTAGTTCTAGCGTATATGGAGAGAATAAAAAAGTACCTTTTGAAACAACAGATAATGTAGATCATCCAATTAGTTTATATGCTGCTACAAAAAAGAGCAACGAATTAATGGCGCATACCTATGGACATTTATATGACTTTAAAACTACAGGCTTAAGGTTTTTTACAGTTTATGGACCTTGGGGTAGACCTGATATGGCATATTATCTATTTGCAGAAGCGATCTCTAACGATAAACCTATCAAGGTTTTTAATAATGGTGAAATGGAACGTGACTTTACCTTCATTGATGATATTGTGAATGGTATTACTAAAATCATTGAAAAGAATATTGACTCAAGAGAACATTATAAAATTTATAACATTGGAAATAATAAAACTGAAAGTTTACAGGACCTTATTTCAACTATTGAACAAGCAATTGGCAGAAGAGCTATTAAAGAAATGTATCCAATGCAACAAGGAGATGTTTCTAGGACATTTGCTGATGTAGATGGATTAATAAAAGATTATAAATATTCTCCAAGTACAGCTATGAAGTCTGGAATTCAAAGTTTTATAAAATGGTTTAAGTCTTATTAATAATAAATATAAAAATTATTTTGATTTCCAAAACAACTAAAATATATATCGCTGGGCATAGAGGAATGGTAGGTTCTGCGGTTTGGAGGGCATTAGAATCTAAAGGTTATTCTAATTTGATTGGAAAAACTAGCGCTGAATTGGATCTGAGAAATCAACAAGCTGTTATCAATTTCTACAATCATGAAAAACCTGATGTAGTAATTGATGCTGCAGCAAAAGTTGGTGGTATTCTTGCCAACAATGATTTTCCTTACCAATTTTTAATGGAGAATATGCAGATTCAAAACAATTTGATAGATGGTGCTCATAAAGCCGGGATTGATAAATTTATTTTTTTAGGTAGCTCTTGTATTTATCCTAAGTTTGCGCCTCAGCCTTTAAAAGAAGAATACCTTTTGACAAATTCTTTAGAACCCACTAATGAGTGGTATGCTATTGCAAAAATTACCGGAGTAAAAGCTTGCCAATCTATCCGTAGACAATATAACAAAGAGTATGTAAGTTTAATGCCTACCAATTTGTACGGATCTTTTGATAATTTTGATTTACAATCTTCGCATGTATTGCCAGCGATGATCCGTAAATTTCATGAGGCTAAAGAAAATGATCATAGCCCTGTAAAGCTCTGGGGAAGTGGATTACCTAGGAGAGAGTTTTTATTTGTAGATGACATGGCAGAAGCAGTTGTTTATGCATTAGAGAATAATTTACCAGAATATTTGTACAATATAGGTACAGGAAAAGATATAACTATTAAAGAGTTAGCAGAAACCATTCAAATGGTAATTAATCATCAAGGAAATATTCTTTGGGATGCCAGTAAACCAGATGGTACTCCAAGAAAACTAATGGATGTTTCCAAAATGGCAGCAATTGGATGGCAATATTCAACAGAATTAGAGGAAGGAATTAAAAAAACCTATGATTGGTTTTTGGAGAATATAGATAGTATTAAAGAAGTGAAGTTGGGGTAGGCAGATGATGACTAAGACGATGACCAAGACTTGGACTAAGACTAAAATGAAGACTTGGTTCGTAAGGAAATAAATTTACCGTCTAAGGCCAAGTCATAGTTAGTAAAAAAGACGAAAACGAAACTATTGTCAAGGTCAAAGTCTAAGTTTATAAAAAAGACAAAGATATTGAGAGATTTTAGAAAATATGATATTTGGATAGATAGCATGGAGCTTGTTGATGATGTTTATACCTTTGTAGAAGTTTTTCCTAGTACCGAAAAATATGGACTGCGTTCTCAGATAACACGATCTGCGGTTTCAATTCCTTCAAATATAGCTGAAGGAGCATCTAGAAATTCAGAAAAGGATTTTGCTCGATTTTTAGAAATAGCATTGGGATCAACTTTTGAATTAGAAACACAGATAATCATTGCAAGTAAAAGAAAATATATTTCTAAAGGGAGTTTAGAGGTAACTGTTCAGAAACTTTCGAGTTTACAGAAAAGAATATACGGATTAAGAAGAAAAATTATAAACTAAAAGACTAAGGTTAAGACAAAGACTAAAACGAAGACTATTTTGTTGTCGGAGTCAAAGTCAAAAAAAAGGCTAAGACCAAGACAAAAACTGGTCAAGGTCTAAGTCGAAGTTTAGGTCAACGTCATAAAAAAAATATGAAAACAGCATTAATAACAGGAGTTACAGGTCAGGATGGCTCATACTTAGCAGAACTATTGTTAGAAAAAGGCTATGAGGTGCATGGGATTAAAAGAAGAGCATCTTCATTAAATACTCAACGAATTGATCATATTTATCAAGACCCTCATGAAGAGAATCCAAGATTTAAACTACACTATGGTGATTTAACAGATTCTTTGAATATCACTAAGATTATTCAAATGTGTCAGCCCGATGAAATCTATAATTTAGGCGCTATGTCACATGTTAAAGTTTCATTTGATGTTCCTGAATATGTTGGTCAAGTAGATGCATTAGGGACTCTTAGAATTTTAGAAGCCGTTCGCTTACTAGGGCTAGAAAAGAAAACTAGAATTTATCAAGCATCAACATCGGAGCTATATGGTGGAATGCCAGAGAATAAAAACGAAAAAGGGTTTTATGATGAAAACTCGCCTTTTTACCCTAGATCTCCATATGGAGTAGCCAAAATTTATGGTTTTTGGATTACCAAAAACTATCGTGAAGCTTACGATATGTTTGCCTGTAATGGTATTTTGTTTAATCATGAATCTCCAAGAAGAGGAGAGACTTTTGTAACACGTAAAATCACTCGTGCTGTTGTTAGAATTGCTTTAGGTCAAAAAGACAAATTCTACTTAGGGAACTTAGATGCAAAAAGAGACTGGGGTCACGCCAAAGATTATGTTCGAATGATGTGGATGATTTTGCAGGCAGAAGAGCCAGAAGATTGGGTAATAGCAACGGGAGTAACGACCACGGTGCGTGACTTTGTGCGTTTTGCATTTCTAGAAGTAGGGATTACACTTCGTTTTGAAGGAACAGGCGTCAACGAAGTAGGAATTATTGAAAGTATAGATTATGAAAAACATCAAAAAGTAATAAACCCAAACAACGAACAACAAACAACGAGCAACGAAAAACAACTTGAAATAGGAAAAGAAATTTTGTCTGTTGACCCTACTTATTTCCGTCCAACTGAAGTAGATTTGTTGATTGGAGATCCCACCAAAGCAAAAGAAAAATTAGGTTGGGTGCCGGAGCATGATTTGGCTTCATTGGTAAAAGACATGATGCAATCGGATATAAAATTGATGCAAGGTAAATAAGAGTGACTACCGGTGGTAGTCAAGAAAAAATTATGATAACAAAATCAACAAAAATCTACATAGCTGGCCACAGAGGAATGTTAGGTTCTGCTGTTTGGAGGGCTTTAGAGTCCAAAATATTATAAATCAAGGCTATAGGGTTTTTAGTCAATTGATATTTAATTTCATAGTGAGTTTACAAAAAGAATCTTTTTACTCAGGTTTGACCAAAATTTCATGAATTGGATCAATTTTTATTGTCCATTTTGTAATAATCCATTTAATATTAAAAATTATTTTTTCAATTTCATTCTTGTATCTTTTGTATTCCATGTCCATAACAATAAAATTCTAACAGACTATTATTTATGTTTATTTTATCTCATAGTTTATTTTTTAACCTAACAAATTATAGTAATGAACAAAAAACTTAATATTGGCTTTTCATTTAATTATGGCAATGGGGGGCCTTCAAATTTTTTGAAAAAATTAAATAATGCTTTAAGTAAAAATAAAATATGCAGAATATCTTATTTTATCAACCCTTTTACTGATTGTAATATTTATGCTAATAAAGTCAGAAATCCTTGGAATAGACCTTATGTTTTCAGAATAGATGGTATTGGGCATGACCAAAGCAAAACACAAGAATTTTCAGAAGCCTTAAATAATCAAATTTCTTATGGAATTAATAATGCAATTGGTGTTGTATATCAAACAGAATACTCAAAAAAATTGAGTTACAATCTTTTAGATATTAACGACAAAAAGAATACAGTTATTTTAAATGGTACAAATCTTACAGAATTTTGTCCGCAAGGAAAAAATTACAGGTCAAAACTGGGTATTACTGATGATGCTGTTGTATTTATTACCAGTGCAAAATGGAGACCGAGAAAAAGATTACAACATATGATTAATGTTTTTTTAGATTTTCAAAAAACACACACTGGGGAGACATTCTTTATAATTGTAGGAAATTCTGTAATTGAAGACATACATAAAAATGTAATTAGAATTCCTGAAATTAAAAATGAAGAGCTTCCCGCGTATTTAAGAACAGCCAATATCTACCTTTTCTTAGGTTGGCTTGATCCATGTCCAAATTCTGTTGTAGAAGCTATAGCTTGTGGATTACCAGTTATTTGTTCTAATTCTGGTGGGACTCCGGAAATTATAGAAGCTACTAATGGAGGCATTGTTGTAGATGCCGATAAAACTTATAACTATAAATTCGTAAACTTACAAAATCCACCAAAACCTGATTATGAAAAAATAATTAATGCGATGGCACAAATGACTGCAGATGTAGAATTTTACAAAAATCAAATAGATACAACAAAAATTGATATTAACTATGTAGCAGACAGTTATTATAGTTTTATAGAAGGTTGTTGTGAAAAGTAAAGAAAGATTTCTAGAGTTAGATGCCATTAGTGGCATTGTAATAATTATTATTGAAGAAGATTATCAATATTCATAAAATTGATATTAATTTTGTTGCTGAAAAATATCTTGAGTTCAAAAAAAAAAATTAATCATAATTAAAATGTTTACAATTAAGTTAAAGAATAACAAATCTTTTAAATGTAGAGAGGGTTCTACAATTTTTAGTGCTGCAAAAGAGTTATTTTAAAATAATTTAAAAGAAAATAACTTCTTTTCTGATGCATTTGTTCAAAATAATTAATAAACTATGAAAGCAATAATATTAGCAGGGGGCCTTGGAACCCGATTAAGCGAAGAAACAGTATCTAAACCGAAACCTATGGTTGAAATTGGAGGAAAACCAATTTTGTGGCATATAATGAAAACGTATTCTCATTATGGTATTAACGATTTTATTATATGCTGTGGTTATAAAGGGTATGTTATTAAAGAATATTTTGCTAATTATTTTTTACATCAGTCTGATGTGACTTTTGATATGAAACACAATAAAATGACTGTTCATAAAGATCGTGCAGAGCCTTGGACAGTTACTTTAGTTGATACCGGAGATAATTCTATGACGGGAGGAAGATTAAAAAGAGTATTACCGTATATAAAAGACGAAAAGGCATTTTGTTTTACTTACGGAGATGGTGTTGCAGATATTAATATAACTCATTTGATTAATTTTCATAAATCTCACGGAAAACTGGCAACTCTTACATCAACTTTTCCTCCGGGAAGATTTGGAGCTCTGAATATTGAAGATAATCAAGTCCAAAAATTTGAAGAAAAACCAAAAGGCGATGGGGCTCTAATTAATGCAGGGTATTTTGTGTTATCTCCAAAAGTTATCGAGAGAATTGAAGGAGATGATACTACATGGGAACAAGAACCTTTGAAAAGTCTAGCATCTGATGGAGAATTAATGTCTTTTAAACATGATGGTTTTTGGCAACCAATGGACACTTTGAGAGATAAAATGAAATTAAATGAATTATTGAATCAAAACAAAGCACCGTGGAAAATTTGGAAATAAGTAAAGGAAAAGTAAATCCAACTTTTTGGAAAGATAAAAAAGTTTACTTAACGGGACATACAGGATTTAAAGGCTCTTGGTTGTCATTATGGCTTCAAAACATGGGAGCATTAGTGAAAGGGTATTCTCTAGACGTAAACACAAAGCCAGCATTGTTCACACAGGCGAATGTTGCTACAGGGATGGAATCAGAAATAGGAGATATTAGAGATTTAGAACAGATAACTAAAAGTATGGTTCGTTTTAGTCCAGATATTTTAATTCACATGGCGGCTCAACCATTGGTTCGACTTTCTTATCAAGAACCTGTAGATACGTATACAACAAATGTTATTGGAACCGTAAATGTATTGGAAGCAGCCAGGAAATGCCCAAATTTAAAAGCGATCGTTTCTGTAACTACAGATAAGTGTTACGAAAATAAGGAATGGGAATGGGGATACAGAGAAAATGAATCTATGGGAGGACACGACCCATATAGTAGTAGTAAAGGCTGTGCAGAATTAGTGACGTCTGCATATAGACGATCTTTTTTTAGTTCTGATCAAACTGCTTCATTAGCCTCTGCCAGAGCAGGAAATGTTATTGGAGGAGGCGACTGGGCTGCAGATCGATTGATGCCAGATATTTTAAGAGCCTTTGAGAAATCAGAACCAGTGGTGATAAGAAATCCATTATCCACAAGACCATGGCAACATGTATTAGAACCACTCTCTGGTTATCTAGTTTTAGCCCAAGAATTGTTTTTAAATGGAGATAATTTTGCAGAAGCATGGAATTTTGGACCAAAAGATGAAGATTGTAAACCGGTGAGTTGGATTTTAGATGAAATGGTAACACATTGGGGGACTAATGCTAGTTGGTGTTTAGATAAAAATAACAATCCTCATGAAGCAGGTTTTTTAAAATTAGATTGTTCAAAAGCTTCAAATAGATTGAAATGGAATCCTAAACTCAATTTAAAAGAAACTATAAGACTAATAGTAGATTGGCATAAAGCATATAATAGCAGGAACAACATGAAACAACTTTGTTTAAAAGAAATTAATACATATTCAACATTATGAGAATTGGAGTTATTGGAGCAACGTCTTTTTTAGGTCGAAGATTAATTGATTCAATCCTCGAGCGTAATATTGAGGCAGAGCTGGTATTGTTTACCAGTTCAAAAGAGTTTACTCATGTGAAAAACCCTAAAGTGAAATATGTTAAATATTATTATCCTAAGATATTACTAAATAAATCAGATTTTCTTGATCTTGATGTAATTTATTTTTGTTCTGCTTTAGGTTTAGAAAAGAGAGACGATGTTTCTGATAAGTCAATTATTGGGATAAATACTTTTGAACCTATAAATCTTTCTATGGAACTTGAGAAAGAAAACTTTTGCGGAAAATTAGTTACTTTCGGATCTTATTTTGAAATTGGACAGAACGATATAGTACGCAAATTTAGTGAAGAAGAGTTAGCTTTTTCGCCTAGATTACTATTTAACACGTATTGTCTCTCTAAAAGAATGTTAAGCAACTTCTACGCAAGCAAAAAAAACAAAATTAATTGGTATCATTTCATTCTACCTAATTTTTACGGAAAAGGAGAAAAAGAATTTAGGCTAATCCCATATTTAATTAATGCTATTGCAAAAAATGAAGTAATTAGTATTACTGAGGGAAAACAAATTAGACAATATCTTCATGTTCAAGATATTGTTGATGTATTACTAAAATTAATTAATGAAGATTTTATACCTTCTATTTACAATTTGGTTCCAAATGAATCTTACTCTGTTGCAGATTTAACCAAAATTATTGTAAATTCTTCTGGTAAGGATAACATTACATTCAATCAAATAAAAAGATATGATGAAAACATGAAAGTTATTATTGCCGATAATTCTAAGATAAAGAATGTTTTTTCCTGGAAACCTAAAATCACTCTAAAACAGGGTATTATAAACTATAACAAGTTATAAAGTATGTACAAGATAATTAAAAGAAAAAAAATCTCAGATTCCAGAGGTTGGTTTTTAAAAGTTTTAGATGGAAATGAAGATTTTCTAAAAGATGAAATTGGAGAATTCTATGTAACAGTAGCTTTTCCTAAAAATTTCAAAGGAGGTCACTATCATAACATAGCAAATGAGTGGTTTACGTTAATTTCTGGAAATTGTGTTTTGGATTTATACGAAAATAAAACTTCAAAGAGAATACAGATAAATTTATCATCTGTAGATCCAGTTACAGTTTTTGTTCCTCCACATATTTCTCACAGATTTATTAATGAAAATGATGAAAATTTTATTCTTCTAGCATATTCTGATCAGAAATATGATCCAAAGGATACGATTCCTTTTGATTTTGATGAAATTATATGATCAAAATTTGAAATTATATTTGCGAAAATTTTAACGATTTCAACTCAAAATGTTAAAAACTTTAGTTTTAGATAATCAAAAAATCCCTCTTACGAAGGGAATACAATTAAGAAATTTCATACACATTGATGATGTATGTTCAGCTTACCAAATAGTTATTAATAAGATTAATTCTTTTACAAGTAGTTATATTGATTTGGATGTATGTAGTAATTATTCAATAAGCATTAAAAATCTTATGTTGATTTTAAAAAAGATAACTAAAAGTAATGCTGATTTAAATTTTGGAATTATACCCTACAGGGAAAATGAATTAATGATGTCAATTTCTGATAATACTAAATTATCTAAATTAGGCTGGTCGCCCAAAATAGATTTAGAAGATGGTATTAGAAAATGTCATTTAAAAATAAATTCTTTTAAGAATAGCTAATGTCATTATTTAAAAAGACTTTCTTAACTGCTTTTTCAAAAATTTTGAATTTAGTATCTCATTTTATTTTTCAATTTTTTATGATGCCAATAATACTTGCTTTTTTAGGTAAAGAATTATTTGGTGTTTATACTATAATTACAAAGCTTGAAGGCTACGTTTCATTAACAGATCTAAGACCAACTGCTATATTAAGGTATAAACTTGCATCATTACAAGCTTCGACAAATCAAAAACTTAAAAATGAATATGTAACTTCATCACTTATAATTTCTTGCTTTCTATTACCTTTTATTTTTTTAGTCGGATATTTTCTCAGCATTGGATTTGATTTATTTTTTGAAATCGATGAAAAAAACATAAAAATTGCAAAAAATAGCATCCTAATCTTATCTGCTTTCATTGGTATAAAAAGTTTTTTTAGTGTACCAGAAGCAATAATAAGAGGTAATAACGCTGAGTACAAACTTTTTTTTGCAGAACCATTAAAACTCTTATTATATTCTTTTATTGTTTATTTATTATTAAAAAATGGATATGGAATCTATGGAATTATCTTCTCAATTTTATCAGTAGGAGTAATAGATTTTTTGTTAAAATTTTTAGTTCAAAAGGCAACATTCATCAATTACAAAATTGTAAAACCTACTAAACAAAGAATTAATGAATTCTTAAGTAAAGGCTCGTGGTATTTGGCTTCTTCTTTAGGTTATCAAATAATTTCAACATTAGATGTTATAATTATTGGAATAAACATTGGAGTTAAAGAAGTTACAATATACGCGATTTCTAAAGCTATGATTTTTAGATTTTCAGAATCTTTTTCTATGATTTCTTCAAGCATCTCTTCTAGTTTTGGATATTTAATAAATATTAAAGATTTTTCAAAACTTATATTTTTTAGATATTTATTATTCAAAATAGGGTTAGTTTTTTCTATTCTAATAATTGGTTATTTTTTTGTTTTTAATAGTTATTTTATATCGCTTTGGGTTGGGCCTTCAAATTACATTGGAGAAATTGAGAATTTAATTATTTGTATTACTGTAGTTTTTATTGTTTGGTCAATGAATACTTCAATATTTATAGATGCATTTCAAATATTTAAAATCAAAGGCAAAGTTTTATTATGTAGTTCAATAATATTTATTTTTTTAACTCATTTTTTATCAATAAAATATAATCTTCTAGGAGTAGTTTTAAGTGTTTTAATATTAAGGTTTTTAATTTTTTGTTTATATGAGATTATTCTGCAAAAATATCTTAGAATAAATTTTTTAACTTTATTAAAAAACAACTATAAAACATTTTTTCTATTTGTAATAATATTTCTTTATAAGTTTATTTACTTTCATAATGTATTGATACCATCATGGATTTCATTTCTACTACATTCATTCTTGTATTTTATTATTTACTTGTTTTTTAGTTATTTTATTTTAGAGGATGAAAGAAAATATATACTCAATATTATTAAAAATTCATCTGAAAAATAATCCTGTAAGGCTATGAAAAGTTCAACTCTTTATATTTATTTTTTCATTGTTATATTTTTTGTAGATTGTTTCTTTGGTTTTACATGGATTATGTTTTCTACAATTGCCAACTATTTTCTTTTGATAGTTCTTATTTTTTCAAAAAACATTAAGTTTAAATTTAATAAAATATATCTCCCTTTTTTATTATTTTTACTGTATATTTTTTTAATAAATATTTTGCAAAATGATATTTTAGATGCAATTAGTTTATTAATCCCATTTATTCCTCTCCCTTTAATCTTCTATTCTCTTTATGAAAGCAATAATAATAATCGTATTATTTATAATTATTCTAAAACATGGTTATTATTAAATTTTGTTTTCTGCATATTTCAATTTTTTGATTTTCATATTATTCTTTCTGATGTTTCATCATTGTTCCCTTTTGTTGGAAAGGTATACGATTTTGATTCAAATATCGAAGATCAAGGTTTAAGAGTAAGCGGGATTACTTACTCTATAATTGGATTTTCTAGTCATCTTGGAATGATATTTTTTTATTTTTTTTACAATAGGAATAACATGTATTCTAAAAAAATGAGATTAATATATTTATTGATACTTATATTTTTAATCTTTATGACTCAAACTAGATCTCTAATTTTTTTGATAGCTCCTATTTTATTTATCAATAGTTTTCTTTTTTCTAATAAAAGTTTTGCGACAAAAACAAGATATTTATTAATATTAATCCCTTTAATATTTGGACTGACCTTTTTATTTGCTGGATATTTGCAAGTTACTTTCCCAAGACTATTTTTATCTTTAGAATCTGATGGGTCTATTGTTCATAGGCTTCAAGCAAATGTATTTGCTTCAATCGGAACTTTTTATACATCGCCAATAATAGGAATTCCGTTTGATGATGCTCTAAAGATGATGAATTATGGTTATTCAAAAATTGGACTTTTTGTTGGAGAATATTTTATTGATGAAGTAACTCATCATAACCAGCCTTCTTTTTATTTTAGATATTATGGGTTTATTGGATTAATATTTTTGATTTTCATTTATTTTAAAATGATAAAGATTGCAATTTCATCTAAAAACTCTGAGACAAAAAAAATAATTTTATCAATTGTTATTTTTCATTTTTTATACACTCAATCTCACAATAATACTATCTTTACCGACTATTTTTTATGGATTTTTCTTTCTTTGAGATCTCCTTCTTTTAATTATAAAACAAAATTCAATGGAACAAAGTAAAACACCTGTTTTGTTGATTGCCTATTCAAAGTATGAGATTTGTCAAAAAGTATTTGATGCAATTTCTTTATACAAACCGACAAAATTTTTCTTTTACGTTAACGCTGTAGATAGTAACGATTTAAAAGTCATTAATAATAACAAGTTAATTAGAGAATTAGAAAAAAAAATTAATTGGACATGTAAATATGAGAAATTTTTCAGAAGTCAACCTGTAGATATATATACTAGTCTTAGATCTGCTATTGATTGGTTTTTTTCTAATGTAAACAATGGAGTTATTCTTGAAGAAGATGCTATTCCTAATATTGATTTTTTTAAGTATGTAGATCATTATAAAAACATTGATTTTAAGAATTTTGATCTTATAATTTCAGGAAATAATTATTTTCCAAATATTACAAATGTTGATTCATTTACAAAAGAACTACAAATTTATGGCTGGCATACTACTAAAAATGTATGGCAAGATGTTTATAATTTAAAGTGGGATGTTAAAGACTATATCCTAAAATGTATTTTACGTTACAACCCTTTATTAACTATGTATTTTTTAGTATTGTTTATAAATGGCAAAAAACATAATGATCTATTTTTAGCATGGGACTTACAACTTCAATATAATATAATTATGACTAAAAAAAAATGTTTAAGGCCAATGAACAATTTGTGTACTAACGCAGGAGTTAATGGGTATCATCAAAATAGGGAGCAGTATTATCACAATGTAAATTTAGGCGAATGGAAATTACTCTCAAAAAAAATGCCTGCAAATAATAATATTCTTGACGTTATATCTATTGTAGCAAGAATTATTAATAGTTTTTTGAATAAATTTAATAAGCTTTTTTAGCATGAAATATTTGATTGTTGGTGATTATAATCATGAATTTTATGAAAATGCCTTAGTAAATGGTCTGAAATCTATTGGTATTAATTCAGTTAAATACAAAATTGATAATAGTTGTGGGTTGATAAGAAGACATTTAGATTTTTATAGACTTCTTTTGATTAATTTATCATTTATCAATTTTGTTGTTAAAAATGATAAATTTTCTAAAACAATATTTTATAGAGTAAATGACATACATTTTTTTTCAATTTTATTAATTAAATTTAGATTAGGTAAAATTATTACAATACATAATGATAGGCCATATTCTTCTCTAAGGTTATTTATTAATAATCTTCATTTTTTTTCTATATGTTTCTTTGCAAGCTATAAACTAATTTATAGAGTTTCGGATAAGCAATTTTATGATAGATTAGGTTATGGTAAAACCATATTATTCCCTCCACATTTTTGTAATTCACTTCACAAAAATTTAATTTATAATGATTTTTTTAATAAAAAGAACAAATTTGTAGTATTCATTGGTCATTTTGAAAACGACGAAAGAATAGAGTATATCGATTATTTATTTAAGAAAAAAATACCAATTAAAATTTATGGCAATTATTTATGGAAGCCAATAGTAAAACAAATGGGATGGGATAAAATTTTTATTGAGGGACATCTTAACCCAAAAGCTTATACTAAGCTATTATCTTCCAGTTGGATATGCCTTGGATTTATTTCAAAAAATAATAATGACACCTATACAAGAAGATTTTTAGAAATACCAGCTTCAGGAAGTATTCTTGCATCAAAAAAGATATCTGTCCCTTTTTGGAATTTTAAAGATGATGAAAATTATATAGTCTATAATTCTCCTGAAGATCTTTATAAAAAATTATTGAAAATTAAAAACAATTATGATAAACTTATATATATGACTACTTTATCTTATAACGATATTGCTGTTGATTCTAATTCTGAGATAGGAGCAGCTAATTTAATTAATAAATTATGATGAATTTAAATAAAGAATATATTATTTCTGCTTATGCTATAAGTCCATTTAAAGGTAGTGAGCCTGGATTGGGTTGGAATTTCATTATGGAAATGTCAAAATATAACATTACATTACATGTTATAGCTGAGAAAAATGAATTTGAAAATGACATATTCAAAATGAAAGATGAAATACCTGGTAATGTTTTTTTTTATTTTGTGCCTCGTAAATTTTCTGAAAAAAAATTTAAAATATTTGGAAGAGCTTACTATTATTACAGCTACCGAAATTGGCAAAAAAAAGCATATTTAGAAGCAAAGAAAATTACAAATATTCGAAAGATTAACGCAGTACATCAGCTAAATATGATTGGGTATAGAGAGCCGGGATATCTTTGGAAACTTAAACTTCCTTTCATATATGGCCCGTTTGGAGGTATGCAAAATGCACCACTCTCATTAGTTTTAAGTCACTCAATATTCGGAATTTACACTTTGCTTACTAGAAGTATAATAAATAAGATGCAATTTAGATTTTCAAAAAGACCTTTGAAAGCAGCCAAAAAAGCTTTTAGATCAAATAGTCTTTACACTAATCCTTTTTTAATTAATCAAATATATAAAACTTGGTCGCTAAAGCCAATACCAATTTTCGAGCAGGGTGTTAGGTTTTCCAAAAATGAGGAACTAGAAAAAATTATAAAACCTAGTTACAATAATTTCACAATTGTTTGGGTTGGAACTTTAACATATAATAAATCTCTGAATATATTACTTGAGGCCGTTAAAGATTTTAAACAAATTAATATTAATATAGTTGGAGACGGCCCATGTATGAAATATTACAAAAGAATCGCAGTAGAAAAAAATGTAAAATGCAATATTATTTGGCACGGATGGTTAGAAAGATCTGAAACTTTGAAATTAATCAAATCTAGTCATGTAATGGCCTTTACCTCTTTGAAAGAAGGAATACCAACAGTAATTTTTGAGGCACTACATAATGAAACCCCTGTAATTACTTTAAATCATCATGGGCAAGGCTATATTGTGAATAAAAGTTGTGGTATACTAATTGATATACAATCATTTGATAAAACAGTTGAAAGTTTTAGAACTAGCATTATAAAACTTTCAAATAATGAAGAATTTTACAATAAATTAAAAAATGGCACTCAAGATAGAGTAAAAGAATTTAAGTGGCATGATATTGTTAAAAAAGTAAAGTTAATTTATGATCAGTTTTAAACTTAAGTATAATCATTAAATTTTATGAATAATTTATTTATAGTTCCTTTACCGCCACCATTGCATGGGGCCTCTTTTTATAGCCAATTGATTATAGAGAAATTTTGTGATAAAAAAGATGATGTTTTTAAAACTACAATCAATAGTGATATTTTTCTAATAAAATTTTTTGAAATTATTAATCAATTTTTTAAACTAATTTTCTTAGCATTAAAAAATTACCATAAAATTTATTATGTAGCTGGAAATACCAAAAAAACTTTATTAAGAGATTTAATTGTATTTATCTTATTTTACAGAAAAGATTTAATAATTCATTTTCACAATAAAAATAATTTTAATTGGTTCATAAATTTTCTTCTTATTGGTAGTCTTATTAAAAATAAAACATCAATTATTCTTTCTCAATCTTTAGAGAATGATTTTTTATACACTGATTCAAATAAAAGAGTATTTATTAAAAATGGTTTAATTGATGTTTCTGATGACAGCTTAAAAAAAATATCTAAACCAATAAAAATTGGGTTTTTATCAAATTTTATTTTAGATAAAGGTGTTGTTGAAGTTATTAATTTTTTTAATTTTATAATTGAAAGAGATTGCGATGCTGAATTATATATGCATGGAATTGAATATGATATAAGTGTATCTGAATTAAAATCATATCTGTCAGAAAAGTCAAAAAATAAAGTAAAGATTAATGGGAATGGCATTTTTGAATCTGAAAAAAATAATTTTTTTAAAAATATTGATGTTTTTATTTTTCCAACAAAAAATGATTGTCTTCCAACAGTATTATTAGAGGCTCAAATGTTTTCAGTGCCAGTACTTACTACTAATGAGGGTGCTGTTTCTGATATCATACAAGATAATTTTAACGGGAGCACTAAATTTTCTAATAACAATGAATATAATTATGGTCTTTTTAATGAAATCATTAAAAATTATAGATTTTATTCAAAAAATTCAAGAAATAATTTTAAGAATAACTTTAATATTGAAAAGTTTTACCTTGAAATGAGAAATATATTAAGTTAGCTATGATATTATTAGATTACGAAATCTTTACTAAAAAAATTGAGAATATAAATTTTAACAAAAAGTTAATAATAAATACAATTAATCCACATAGTTATTGTTTGGCAAAAAAAGATACTTTTTTTGATGAAGCTTTAAAGAAATCCGATATATTAATACCTGATGGAATTGGAATTATCTTAGCTTCTCTTTTTTTAAATCATATTAAAATTAATAAGATTGCTGGTTACGATTTATTTCTATTCTTAATGAACAAAATGAATAATCGAAGTGGAACTGTATTTTTTTTAGGTTCTTCAGAGTCAACATTAAATTTAATTAAAAAAAAATGTTATAAAGAATACCCCAATGTTAATGTACAATATTTTTCGCCGCCATTTAAAAAATCTTTTAGTGAGGAAGATTCTAACTTAATGATAAATAATATTAATAAACATAATATAAATGTTTTATTTGTTGGAATGACTGCTCCTAAACAAGAAAAATGGGTTCATAAATATAAAAGCAATATTAATGCTGATGTTATATGTGGTGTAGGCGCTGTCTTTGATTTTTATTCAGGAAAAGTAATGAGATCTAAACGATTTTGGAATAATTTAGGTTTAGAGTGGTTAATTCGTTTTTTACAAGAGCCAAGACGTTTATTTTTTAGAAATTTTGTTTCATCCCCTAAATTTATATTGGAACTAATAAGCGTTAAATTTTTTAACAAAAAACTATTATAAAAATGTATGATATAAGTTGGAATTCAAAATCTATTTGGAGTAAAAATAAAAATATAGATCCTATTAAATGGCAAACTAAATTAAATCTTAATAATGTAGAATACACATCTAATTTACATTGGGTTGAACATTGTTTAGAATGTGCTCCACCAACCTGTTATGAGATATGTCAGCTTTATAAAAAAAGAGAAGATAATAGATGTGTTAGATTTGATTATGGGATTATTAAAAATAAAAGTTTTAACGGTATTCTTAGTTATGGGGCTGATATAAGATTTAGAAAATGGGCTAAGCTTGAATCTCAACTTACTTTAAAGCCTTTAAGGCTTAAAACTCATAAAAAACTAGATAAAATATCACATTTTTTAACCAAAACAGTAACTGTAATAAGTAGAATTATTGGCCAATTCACCAACAATAGAATTTTTAATATTGCTTTAAATCATTACAGAGAAAAATTAATACTCAACAGTTCATTGAAATACAATAATTATAACTTTGATTATTTTGTATTTGAATGCTATTCATGTGAAAATTATGATTTTAATATTTTTTTTGAAGTATTAGATGGTAATAAGCTCTTGTTTAAACACAGCTTCAAAGTATCAAAAAAACATAATTTTTATAAAATCCCTTTTGAAAAATTTACCTTTAATAAGTCAGCTAATCATAGAATAAGGATATATCCAGAAAATGATTTAACAGCTAGAATTATTTTGACTGCTTTAGACTTTATTAAAGAAAAAAATATTAAATCAAAGCCTAGTAAAAAAGTAAAGTGTTTAGTTTGGGATCTTGATAACACTCTTTGGTCAGGAATTTTTACTGAGGACGGAGAAGAAAATATTAAATTTAAAAAAAATATTTTTAAAGTCATAAAACAACTTGATGATAGAGGTATAATACAATCTATTGTTAGTAAAAATAATTCAGAGGATATAATTCCATTTCTTAAGAAAAATCAAATTGACCATTATTTTCTGTATTCTAAAATTAATTGGTCTCGTAAAAGTGAGAATATAAAAAAAATTTCTAGAGATTTAAACATTGGTCTTGAATCAGTTGCATTTATTGACGATTCAATTTTTGAAAGAAATGAAGTTAAATCATCGTTGCCTATGGTTAGGATATATAATGAGAGTGAATATTTAAATTTACTGGACTTAAATGAGTTTGATGTTCAAATTACTGATTTAAGCAAAAAGAGAAGGCTAAGTTATCAAAAAGAAATAATTAGAAAATCTGATTTAGCTGAATTCGAAGATAGTTATGATGAGTTCTTGAGATCATGTATGCTGAATGTTGAGATTTTCAAACCATCTAATAAAAATGAAATTAATAGATGTTATGAATTAGTTCAAAGATCCAATCAATTAAACCTTTCAACTAGAAGGTATACTGAAGATGAATTTAAGGATTTATTAAATGATAATAATGTTAAGGTTAGAGCAATTAGATGTTCTGATAAATATGGAGATTATGGAATAGTAGGTTTTTCATCAATTTTTATAAAGCATAACGATTTCATATTGAATGATTTTGTTATTTCTTGTAGAGTTGCCCGAAAAAAAGTTGAGGAAACTTTTTTTCAAAAAATTGCACAAGAGGCTATAGAAAAAAATGTAGATAATTTTTATGCTAATTTTAAAATAACATCGAAAAATGGTCCCCTTTCTCAAATTTTTGATGATTTACCTTTTGAAAAATTGAACTCTGATAATAATGTGATACGATATAAATATCTTCTTAAAAAAAATAAAGTGAATAATATTATAAAAGTAAGCTATTATGAATAAGAAATTTACCACTTTAATGTATCATAACATAAAATCAGAGGGTGATAAATTCACTGTTACAAAAAAACAATTTTTAGAACAATTGTCTGTAATCAATAAAAAAGATGAAAAATTGTTTAGCTTAGAAAAAATAACTTTCGATGATTTTGGAAATATAATTACGTTTGATGATGGTTTTAAAAGCGATTTGTGGGCTGCAAAAAAATTATCTGAGTTTGGTTTTACAGCCACTTTTTTTGTTGTAAAGGACTATGCCTTATCCAATAATTCATATTTAAGTGAAAATGAAATATTAGAAATTAGCGAGCTTGGTCATGAAATAGGTGTTCATGGAAAGTCTCATGCATGGTGGACCAGTTTAAATGAAAAAACATTAATTGACGATCTTTCTGAAACTAAGTCTTGGATTGAGAGCTTAATTTCAAAAGATGTTATTTCTTGTTCTGCACCAGGCGGAAAAATTAATAATAACGTTATTAAAAATATTATCACTTCTAATTTATTTAAATATATACGGATTTCTAAACCAGGTTTAAATTATTTAGATGATAAATTAATACATTCTGTTCCAATTTACAGGTCAACTAATATTGAGCAATATATTAAGATAATTAACCACAATAAATCTTATTTTTTCAAACAAAAATCAATTTTTTTACTAAAAAATCAAATTAAAAATCTATTGGATAGATAAATAAAAAAGATTATATTATAATAAAGTATGCCATTCGATAAGAAATCAGCTAAGTTAGCAGGCAAGAAATCCAAACGTGGACCTGCTAAGAAAGATGAGCCATCAATTAAAGAGAAAATGGAAATCCTCTATGAAAAAGTACTTGATGATTTATTGATAAATCAAGACAAGTTGTCTAAAACAGAAAGAGTCAAGCTATTCGTTACTTTATCTAATTATATCTTTCCCAAGACCAAAACAGTTAGAGATAAATTTACTCTTGAACAATTAAAAGAAAAAAATGAGGATTTATTTAATGATGCTCCAGATCCTACCAAATAATATTAGACTGTTGTATAAACAAATCAGCTAAAGCGTCTTTGTTTTGAACAGTTCCAATATAAGTTAAAAAAGTACTTTCTTTAGTGTGGCCAGTTATATTCATTAGTAGTGGAGTTTCAATCTTGCCAAAATAATTTGTTGCAAACCATTCCAAAGTGCTTCTTTGTAGCTTATGACTTCTTTCGTAGCTGGATTATCAAACTTTTTGTCTGCTACTAAAGACCTATATAAATCATCATTTGTTGTGATGATATTTTCTATTTCTGAACTTGCTTTCGCCTCTTGTAAATGAATAGTATCCAAAAACAACGTTGGATTTGTTAAATTGCTAGGCACACCATTAAGTTTTGCTAGCGCTCTACTAGTATCAATCGTCTTGCGTAACACTTTAGTAGTTTCTAAATTTGTTCTAGGAGGTAATATTGGTAAACTATTATAAGGTATATTTCTATTAAATTTTGTCATTTTAAACAAGGGTATATATACTCATATAATCTTAACGAGGGTAAATACACTATAAATTTACCTTTATTCTACTAATGGATGTAATTATTACGTTCAATAAACAGATAATAAAAAAAATTAAGCGTTACGAATTACTATAGTAATCACGAATTATTTGATATTTTATCAAAATAGTGATTCAATTAAATTAGTTATTGTTATTTAATCAAATTGAAATCCTCTCTTTTATCCTAACTTAAGTTAAGGTGAAATTAACTTCTCTAGGAGCTTCTCATATACAAACTTCAGAATTAAAAGAATATGCCAATGGAATGGGATATAATTTGAAACCTAAGAAAAAAAGCTAAGTGAATACTTTTAAAATATCAAGAAATAAAAATATTATCATTCAAAAGTCGTCAAAAAACAATAAATTTGTAAAAAAATTTAAAATGAAATTAAAATTCCTTTTCTATTGTACCCTAATTGCAAGCTTACTGTCCTGTGCTTCCAAAAAGGACATCAATTACTTCCAAGACACCGAAAGTGAATTGGAGCTCCTAACTGATATTGAAAATCCCTTTAATTTTTTAGACATCCAACCCGGTGACATCTTAGACATTCAAATCAAAGCCTTGAATCCAGAGAGTGTCTTCGTCTTTCAAAGACAATCCTCTCTAAATGTCCAACAAGCAGAAGTTCAAAACCGTGCTATTGATGGATATCTTGTAGGCAAAGAGGGTAGCATCAATCTTCCGATAGTTGGAAGCATCGATACCTCCAATCAAAATACACATAGTTTGGCGAAAGAAATTCAAAAAGCCCTCAGCCCTTATGTCAATAATCCGACAGTTAATATCAGAATCCTCAATTTTAGAGTTTCTGTTTTGGGAGAGGTCAATAATCCGGGGACTTTTACGGTTTTAGAAGAACGTGTGAGTCTCCCTCAAGTATTGGGGTTGGCTGGCGATTTGACCATCAATGGTGACCGTTCCATACTACTCATACGAAATGAGAATGGGAAGAAGAGCCATCATGATATCGATTTAACTTCTACAGAGTTCGTGCAGTCTCCTTTTTATTTTTTAAAGCAAAACGACATTATTTATGTACGTCCCAATGATGCCCGAGTTAAATCTTCTGGCTTGGTGGGCAATGCCAGTACACTCGTTTCCATACTGAGCCTGGCCGTTAGTTTATTTATAGTCATTACACGTTAATTTTATATGAATACTCCTGAAAATTTTCTCAACCAAGACAACGATTCCATTGATATTGTCAAAGAAATACGTTACTATTTGTTTTTTTGGCCTTGGTTTTTAGTTACTTTATTGATGTTTGGTTTTGGAGCTTATTTTTACCTCCGCTATGCCGACACTGTTTATCAAACCTCAGCAACCCTTCAAGTAAAAGATGCTTCCTCAGACCCTTCTTCTTTTTTGACGGAAGGTGCGGGTGCCATGTTTGATTTTGGAAGAGTGAAAATTGACAATTTCATAACCCAAATCAGTTCGAAATCCAATTTTTCAGAAGTTGTAGATCGTTTGGACCTTCAGACTCAGGTATACGCTACTGGTCGGGTCAGACAAAGTCTCGTATTTGGGGATGATATTCCTTTTCAAATCGTTTTTAAAACCCAACAAACGTATGAAGGGATCCGCTTGGTATTGGAACCCTCCAAAGGGATCCTTGAGTTGGGTGATCAGACAACATCTTTTGATTTTTCATTACCCTTCGAGACCGATGAGTTTGTCCTAACCGTCAATGCCGATAAAGTAAAAACACCGCAGGAGTTCCTAATCCGTCGATCTTCTAAGGATAGGACTATTGAAATTTTGTCTAAAAGTGTTGAGATCAGTGGGAGTAGCAAAACAGGAGATAATATAGATTTGACCCTGCAAGGATCCATTACCCAACGCAACGAAGCCATTATAAATACCCTCATTGAGGTCGCACATCAACAGCAAAAAACCGACAAGCAAGAAATTTTTGCTTTGTCTATAGACTTCATCAACAACCGATTGAGTTCCATTAAAACTGAAATAGACTCCCTAACCCTTCAAACTACCGGGTTTAAGTCTGACAATTTGATTTTCTCTCCAGAAGCGCAGACTATAGCAGCCTTGACGAGTATTTCCACCATAGATGAACAGCAGTTCAATTTGACGACTCAGAAAGCTCTTGCAGAATCTTTGAAAAAAAATCTTAACAACCAAGCTGATTTTAGTCTCTTACCTTCTAATATTGGATTGGAAAGTGCCAATGTGAATGAGCTGGTACTGTCTTATAATGAGCTAGTGCTGAGGCGTAAAAATTTATTGAATGGGGCGAGTACGCGTAACCCATTGGTCATTCAAATAAGTGGTCAACTCAGCGATTTGAAAAGAAATATTTTTAGCAGTGTAGACAATTACCTCTCCAACATCGATACCTCCTTGGGAAAGTATAAAGAGTTTGAAAACAGAACCAATTCAAATGTATCCAAAATTCCCAAACTTGAAGCGGCTTTGTTGGGGTTTGAGCGCAAGTTCCAAATTGCCGAAAAGCTGTATTTATTTTTATTAGAACGTCGCGAGGAGGCCTCCATTAGTTATGAAGCCACACTGCCCAATACCCGCGTGATCAATGATGCCTATACCGATTTTATCCCGGTAGCCCCAAAAAAACAGATCATATTCTTAGGAGCTGTTTTACTTGGGTTGTTCATTCCTTTCGGGGTTTTATACTTGTTAAAACTAATTGATACTAAAATCCACACCCGAGAAGACCTCGAAAAACTGATTCCTAATTTAGACATCATGGGTGAGGTGCCTTTTGTTGAAGACATACAATCCATCACAGATTCCCGTGGGATCTTTGCCGAGTCTTCGCGAGTGATCCGTTCCAACATTAGTTTCAAATTAAATAAGGATCAGTCCAATGTTATTTTGTGTACCTCAAGCATCAAAGGAGAAGGGAAGACTCTAACAGCCTTCAATACAGCGGCAAGTTATGTGGCTACCGGCAAGAAAGTACTGCTTATTGGGGCAGATCTTCGAAACCCTCAGTTACACACGTTGATCAATATCGATCGAAAAAGCAACCTCAAGGGGTTGAGTACCCTTATTGCCAATGCAAGCCTAGAGGTAAGCAAAGACGCTCTATACTCCTTAGACCTTTTCAATAATCAATTAGACATTCTCCTAAGTGGGCCCATTCCACCAAACCCCGCAGAACTCTTAAATTCCAGGGTCTTTTCGAATTTACTAGCAGCACTTAAGAAGTCCTACGATTATATCATCATCGATTCTGCGCCCTTGGTGCTTGTGAGTGATACCCTACCACTCTTGGAGCATACAGATTTGGTGCTCTATACTACCCGAGCACATTATACAGATAAAAAGTTAATTCCTTTTATCAAAGGCTTGGTCGAAGACAAAAAAGCCACCAACATCGGGATCGTATTCAATGGAATCAAAGCAGGCGCTTCTTCTTATTATAAATATGGCTATGGTTATCGCTACAGTTATCAATACAAATACAACTATGGCTATGGCTATGGATACGGAGAAGACAAGTCTTAAAGACTGATAAGCTCCATTTGTTTTTCACAGAGTTCTTCCCAAAAGAAGAGCTCTTTTTTATTGAGCTGAAGTTCCTGTAGTTTTTTTAATTGGTAGGGGCTGTGCGCATCTGTACCAATAAGGTCAAACAATCCTTTCTTCAACCACAAAGATCCTTTTTTTTGAGCTTCTGGACCATAGAATCCCAAAAGGGAAAGTGCGTTCAACTGCATTTTAGCGCCTTTTAGCTTCAAGGCTTCAACTTCTTCTATCGATTGAAGAGCTGCATAGCGTTCTGGATGGGCTAAAATGGGTGCATATCCTTGGTTTTGTAATGAAAAAAGGGCTTCATTTAATCGTTTCAATTGGTCAAAAAAAGGGATTTCGATTAAAATGTGCCTATCAAAACAAGTGAGCAATGGGGTCTGAGCTTTTACTTCTGCCATAAAAAATTCATCCACCAAATATTCTGCGGCAAAACCATGGAGCTCTACACTCTGATCATCCAAGGCTTTTTCTAACAAAGCAAAGGCATCTTCAATGGTATTTTTTGTGTTTGGATATAAATCCTTATAAATGTGTGGAGTTGAAATGATTTTTTTCACCCCCAAATCTGCATACAAATCGAGCATTTCTAGAGATTGTTCTACAGATTTACTACCGTCGTCAACTCCAGGCAACAGGTGGTTATGAATGTCAATAAAACCCTCAAATAGCTGTTGTGGTTTCTTCTTAAAAAAAAATGTAAAACTCATATAATCTTTTTCTTAAGCTCAAAATTAGCCTTTTTTATTTTCTCAAAAAAAGATTCCTCTTAGTTTTTCCTCCAGAAGAAAGGTGTAAATAAGATAAGCACGGTAAAGAGTTCCAAACGCCCAATAAGCATTAAAAACGCACTAAACCATTTGGCACCAGTAGAAAGGTGTGCAAAATTATCGACAGGGCTTACAGAACCTATCGCTGGTCCGATATTCCCCAAACTTGAGGCAGCAGCACCCAGGGCAGAGGTAAAATCCAGACCAAAAAAAGTAAAGACCACCGAAGAAATGGTAAAAATCAACATGTAAATAATAAAGAAAGCAATAATATTAAAAACAATGTGTTGGGGCACCGCTTTTCCATCATGTCTCACAGGAATGATGGCATTCGGGTGCAATGCTTTTTTAAACTCTAAGAAACTGTTTTTTAGCATTACAACATGCCTCACGACCTTCACACCCCCACTGGTAGAACCCGCAGAGCCTCCTGTAAAAAACAGCGCAAAGAAAGTACCCGATGCAAAGAAACTCCACATGGTAAAATCGGCCGTTACAAATCCGGTGGTGGTTACAATTGAAGTAACCATGAACAAGCCGTGTCTGATGGCACTTTCTACTTTTCCATAGACCATTGGATGTGCAATGCTGGTTTGTAGGCTTGGGTCTTGAAAGAAATAAATAATAACCGTGACTATAGATGCCACTCCGATGATTCCAAACAAGTAGTATTTGAATTCTTCACTTTGAAATACCTTCTGAATTTTTCCCTTTAACGCAAAATAGGTCAGTACAAAGTTGGTTCCCGCAATCAACATGAAAAGGATAATGATGTATTGTACCATGGGCAAGTGGTTGTAAAAGGCAATGCTGCTATTTTTGGTGGAAAAACCACCCGTACTCATCGTAGCCATTGCATGGTTGATGGCATCAAACCATGTCATTCCTGCAACCTTCAACAAGATAAATTGCGCAACAGTAAGCAGTACATAAATCAAATACAAGCGTTTGGCAGTATCTGTAATTCTAGGATGTAATTTGTCGGTCGAGGGGCCAGGAGCTTCTGCCATAAAAAGCTGCATGCCTCCAATTCCAAGGAGTGGCAGAATGGCGATGGTAAGAACGATGATTCCCATTCCACCAATCCAATGCGTGGCACTTCGCCAAAATAAAATCCCTTTTGGCATTGATTCGATGTCCTCTAAAATGGAGGATCCTGTGGTGGAGTAGCCCGAAATTGTTTCAAAAAACGCATCGGTGATGTTCGGGATTTCTCCGGAAATCAGATAGGGCAACATTCCAGTCAAAGAGAGGGTAAGCCACCCTAAGGTAACAATCAAGTATCCTTCCTTTTTTTGAATGATGGTATTTTTTGGTTTGTTGAAAAAATAAAGGAGCAAACCTATGCAGATGGTAATGATTCCTGCATTGACAATTCCCCAAGTAGCACTTTCCTTGTAATACAAACTAAAAGGAACCGCAAGCAACATAAAAAAACCATTGAGGATGGCGGTAATTCCTAAAAAACGAAATATGATGTTAGTATTCAAAGAGCTCATGGTATTAATTAAACAATCCTTCAACAGTGTGGATTGCCTCTGGTAGGCAGAACACAATTACTTTGTCTCCAGGTTGAATTTGCAAATCTCCTGCCGCCATGATTGCTTTTTTATTTCTGATAATTCCTCCAAAAACAGCTTCTCTGGGGAATCGAAGGTCTCTGATAGGTTGTTCAGTGACTTTGGCGCCTTCTTTGACCTCAAATTCAAAAACTTCTGCATCGATATTGTGCAAATTCGCCAAGGCTAAAATTTCCCCTTTTCGAATGTGTCTAAAAATATTACTAGCTGCAATTAATTTTTTATTGATCAGTGATTCAATCCCAATGGTTTGAGAAATATCGATATAATCCATATTTTCCACCAAAGCAATCGTTTTTTTAACACCTTTGGATTTTGCCACCAAGCAAGACATGATATTTGTTTCAGAATTTCCAGTAACTGCAATAAAGGCATCGGTTTCTCTGATGTTTTCTTCTTCTAAGAGCTCTAAATCTCGGCCATCTCCATTGATCACAAGGGTATCACTCAGTTCTTCCGCCAATAATCCTGCCTTTTCTCTGTTGATTTCAATAAGTTTTACCTTAAAGTTGTTTTTACACAAATTCCGGGCTGTTTTTTGACCAATACTACTTCCGCCAAGAATCATTACGTTCTTAATATTGAGTTGTTTCTTCCCAATGATTGGGTAGAGGTCTTTCATACTGTAATTTGGAACACAAAAATAAACTTGATCTTCCAACTCATATCGAGTGTCACCTCTAGGAATAATCGTTTGAGAAACGCCCTGTCTTTTAATGGCAATCGTTGTAAAATCAATTTCAGGAAACCTATGGGCTGCCGATTTTACCGTGAGATCTATGATGGGTGAGTTGGCTGTTAATAGCGTCCCCATGACATTAAAAACACCACTTTCAAAGGCAACGGTATCATTAAAAGAAGACTGGTCTAAGAGCATTTTAATTTCATTAGCAGCCAGTTCTTGGGGAGAAATCATAAAGTCCAGCCCATATTTTTTAAAGTCTACTTCGCATTCATTTAAAAACTCAGAATTGTCTATTCGAGCAATTGTTTTTTTAGCTCCCAAAGATTTTCCAATTACAGAAATTGTAAAGTTAGTATTTTGACTGTCGGTAACGGCAATCAATAAATCTGCAGAATCAATACCAATTTCTTTGAGTAGTTTGATAGAAGTAGCGTCTCCTTTTTTAGTAATAATGTCTAAATGACTGTTAAGATACTCAAGTTTTTCACCATCAAAATCTATGATATAGGTATCCTGAGATTCGTAAGAAAGGAGTTTAGCCAAATGAAAACCTACGTCTCCAGCTCCAGCTATGATAATTTTCATGCGATAAATATAGAAATAAAATACAAAGATATAAAGAGTTTTCTTGCAAATGCAAATAAAAGGAAGTTTTCAATTTGACAAAAGAAATTAGCATCCAATTGAACCTAGATAGGGTTGCTTGTTTTTACCTGTTTCTTTCTAAAATAATTTCGATCAAAGGCTGTTTAAAATCGGTGGTAAGTGAGGGGTATTATTGTATTTTTAGGATCAAAAAAAGATGAAAAAGTTAACCATTAAATCTTGGGCTCCCGACGATAGACCTAGAGAAAAATTAGAGTCAAAAGGGAAAGCCTCCCTGTCAGATGCAGAATTGATTGCCATCATCATTGGTTCTGGAAATAGACAAGAAAGTGCCCTAGCCCTGTCTCGAAGAATGCTTCAATCGGTGAATGGAAACCTGCATCAGCTTGCCAAGTTAAGCATCAAAAAATTGACCACATTCAAAGGAGTAGGAGTAGCAAAAGCCATTGCCATTATTACTGCGCTAGAATTGGGAAAAAGACGACAGTTAGAAACTATCCAAAAAAAAGGGACCATCACCAGTAGTAAAGATGTTTTTACCCTGATGCAACCTGTATTAGGAGACCTAGAACATGAAGAGTTTTGGGTACTGTTTTTGGACAACTCCAACAACGTAATTGCAAAAAGACAGATTAGCAAAGGAGGGTTGACTGCAACCGTGGTCGATGTACGTTTGTTGTATAAGAGCGCCCTAGAGTTGGTTTCTGTGGCTATTATTGTGTGTCATAATCATCCTTCGGGAAAACTTCAGCCCAGTGCTGCCGATAAACGCATCACTCAAAAAATTAAAGTAGCGGGAACAACTTTGGATATAAAACTCTTAGATCATTTGATAATTACCGAAAAAGCGTATTTTAGCTTTGCAGATGAAGGTGTTTTTTAAGGGGGCTTTCAGAATTACCAAGCCAATCAATGATTTTAATTTATACACATAAAATTACTCCAAGAGTACGTTATATTTTTAAACATGTTTTTACAAGAATCTTATTGATTCCTATAGATTTCACTACCAAAGTTGAGGATTTTGTGGCGTTCAATGGACCCAAAATGACCTATACAAAAACCCCTTTTGGCAATGAGTTTTTTGTAAAAAGCAACGATTTGTTATTTGAGCAAGGGGTAAATGATATGGAGATCATCATTCAAAAATGGGAGGAAGTGGCTTGTTTTTTTAATGCAGGACCCAAGTCTTTCATTCCCTATGATATTTTTGCCGCTAGTTTTTATCTGATTTCCAGGTATGAAGAGTATTTACCTCATGTCAAAGATACCCACGGACGCTATACTGCAGAACAAAGCATGGCCTATAAATACCGTTTTTTAGAAAAACCAGTAGTCGATATTTGGGCCTATAAATTGTTGAAGGCCTTGAAAGAGAAATTTCCAGATTATGAGTATAAAAAACGTTCGTATGAATTTATTTCTACGGTAGATATCGACAATGCTTATGCTTATAAACATAAAAGTTTCGTTAGGACCATCGGGGGTTTTGCAAACGATTTAGCGCACTTTAAGTTGTTGAATATTTGGCATCGATTTGCGGTGATATTCAATCTTAAAAAAGATCCTTTTGATACTTTTGAGCAATTTTTAACGACCAGAAAAAAACAACAGATCAAAACAATTTTCTTTTTTCTCATTGGCGATTACACCACTTTTGACACCAATGTTTCCGCATCAAAAACCAAGTACAGACTGCTGATAAAAGAAATGTTAGACTATGCAAGTGTTGGTTTGCATCCTTCGTATTTCACCATGAACAATGCGTCCTTGTTAAAAAAAGAAAAAAAACGTTTGGAAGGCATCATCAATATGCCCATTCAGAGATCTAGACAGCATTATTTAAGGTTGAGTTTGCCTGAAACTTATCAAAATCTAATAGATTTGGAAATCGAAGAAGACTATTCCATGGGCTACGCGAGCAATGTAGGATTCAGAGCAAGTACCTGTACTCCCTTTTATTTTTATGACTTAGATTTTGAAATTCAAACACCGCTTAAAATATTTCCTTTTGCACTGATGGATACCACCTTGAATGATTATATGAAACTGACTCCAAGACAATCTTTAGGAAAAATTAGAGATTTAAAGAATGAAGTAAAAGCCGTAGATGGAACCTTTATAACCCTATTTCACAACGAGAGTTTGAGTGATTATTTAAGATGGAAAGGTTGGAAAAGACTCTTCGATTCAATGATTAAAATAGCGACTTCTTAACATGATTCAACACCTTACAAGAAAGCAGTTAGATGTTTCCAAATATGATTACTGTATCGAGAATTCGATGCAATCTAGGATGTACGCTTTTTCTTGGTATTTAGACCTTGTTACAGACAATTGGGATGTGTTGGTGCTCAATGATTATGAAGGGGTAATGCCCATTCCATGGCGTAGGAAGTTTTTTATAAAATATGTCTATCCTCCTTTTTGGATGTTAGAATTGGGTGTTTTTTCTTTGAAAGAATCCATAGACTTTGTCCCTTTTTTTGAGGTTTTAATAGATGAATTTCGTTTTATCGAATCCCGATTGAATACCGCGAACAACCCTGCTAAAACTTCACAATACCTTTTGAACAAAGAAATGCAAGTTCTTTCGTTACACTTGGATCACGATGCAATTGTAAAAAACTTTAGAAAAGATAGACAAAAAGATGTAGCAAGAGCCACAACATCTGCTTTAAAAACTCAGTGGGGCGATGCTCCAGAAAAATTAATACACCTGTTTAAAAACAATGTGGGTCTGAGAACTCCCCAGATTACAAAGACTGATTATGAGGTACTCCATATACTCATGAACAGGTGTTTGTTAAAAAAAGTAGGAGAAATCTTGTCTGTTTACGATGGTGAAGATCACTTGGTTGCCTCAGGATTCTTTTTGATGCATAAAAAAACCGTCACACTTTTGGTTTCTTCAACAGATTTTACCAATAGAAAAAATGGTGCAAATACATTGTTAATTAGCAGCGCTATTCGCAAATATCAAAAGGATTTTGATCTCTTTAATTTTGGCGGATCTTCAATGCCTTCCATTGCAAAATACTTTCTAAGTTTTGGTGCGGAAACACGTAAATATCAGCAGATCAAGTACCATAATTTACCATACTTACTGTCCCTTTTTAAGAATTAGGGTATAAGAAATTTAAAAATTTTTCGGGTATTTTCTTGTTGAAAATGATCTTAGACAAGTCTTCTTCATAGGGGTCTTTTTGTTTGATGACCTCACAGGGGTTCCCTACCGCAACTGAATTACTAGGAATGTCTTTTGTGACCACAGAATTTGCACCAATTGTCACATTATTTCCAATCGTCACCCCTGGCAGCACAGTAGCATTTGCACCAATCCAAACATGATTCCCAATAATGATGGGTTTTCCATTTTCATGTTTACTTAAATTGGTGGCTTTATGATTGGAAGAAATGATGGAAACTCCCGGAGCTAGCTCAATATTATTTCCAAAAATAATCCCATTATTCGCTTGAATATAATTGTTGATATTGTCTCCAGGATCACATAGAATTCCTTTTTGTATGTTATTAGGTGCAATTACCCGAGAGGTATAATGAACAGGCCATTTGACTTTTGGATTCAATCTGTATACTATTTGAGGAATCAAATAATGAAAAAATAAGATATAATACCGCTGATATCCATATTTAGGTCTGTAATATTGAGGGTAACAAAGGTTTATGAGCCAACCAAAAAATAAAAAGTCTAATTTTTTAAACATCTTTTTTTGCAATTTGTTTTAAATGATTGAGAAAATAAGCAAGGAATACAAGGTATCCGATTCCGCCGAATACAGCCAGTATTATAATTGTTAAGGTGATGCTATGGTAAAAATAACCGACGAAAATAGCCACCAAGTTAATGATAAATAAGTAGCTGTTAAAGAGCAAGCTTTCTAAGTTTTTATCCAAAACAACGATCAAACTACTAATAGGGTTAAAGGAGACTCTAGCAAACACAAGAATCGATAAAATTAAGGTATAGGGCCTCAAATCAATCCATTTTCCCTCAAAAAAAGAATCCAACAGGTACATGCCTACTGTGTTGATAAGAAGAAGAAAGGCCAACATGATAAGTAAGTTTGTCCGTACTATTTTTTTTGTGAGCATTCGTAATTCTTCTTTGTTTTCTCTTAAAAGTACGGAAGATTTTTGAAAATAGACTTGTCCTACTGATGATGAAATGAGAAACAACGGGATTCCTAAAATTTTTTGACTAAAAAAATACACTCCAGCTTCTTTGGCCCCAAAAAAAGCAAGAATCAAAATAGGCATCAAACTATTGGCGATGCTGTTTAATGTATTGGAGGGAAGTAAGAATTTTAAAATTGAAGTATTGGATTGGAGTCCTTTTTTTATTTCTGTAAAATTAGTGGTTGAAATTACCCTTCTGTTTTTAAATACATAATAGAGCAATACACTGCACTGCGATATTAAAAATCCAATGATCAAGCCCAAAAGATTGAAGGAGGAATACAGAAGAATTTGCAAGCCTAAATTTCCGATTGTTAAAAATATTTTTGAGTTTGAAATCGTAGAAAATTCTTTTTGGAAAGTGAAAAAACTTTCATGGGCAGTAATTAAGGCAATGACTAAGGTTCCAATAGCACTGAGTAAAAGGATGTTTTCACTCAATTTTTCATTAAAAAAATAGTTCGATACAACATATAACAACAAGGAAATTATGAGGGTAGCAACAGGAATTAGTAGTAGTAAAAAGTTGTACCAATTGGTACTTTCTTTAGTGTTTTTTGAAATGACTATAAATTTATCCAATTGTAAACTACATAGAATCGATGTAATACCAGTGATGCTGATAAAAACACCAAAGAACCCATAGGCTTCTTCACCATAGATTTTTGCCAAATAAAGAGCACCAATTGTTGCAATCGCCTGTGCAACGATTGTTCCCCTGAGCATTACAAAGATATTTTTATAAAAGTTAGATACGTTGTTTTTATGTATTTTTGTGTTCAAATAGTTCATTTCTTCAAATATAATGCAAATGCAAAATATACAACATGTCTTTTTTGATTTAGATCATACTTTATGGGATTTTGAAAAAAATTCGGATTTAACCTTTCAAAAAATTTTCCAAAAAAATAAACTCTCCATTGATTTAGATTCATTTTTAGAAGTGTATAGACCCCTCAACTTTGAATTTTGGAAGCTATATAGAGAAGAAAAAGTAACAAAAAGTGAATTGCGCTATGGTCGTCTCAAAAATACCTTTGATGCTCTTAATGTTACAATTTCAGACGAGCTAATCAATATCATTGCAGATCAGTATATTGAGTACTTAGCTGATTTCAATCACCTGTTTGATGGAGCCATAGAAATCCTAGAGTATCTGAACCAAAAATATACCCTACATATCATTACCAATGGATTTGAAGAAATTCAAACAAAAAAAATGATCAATGCTAATATCCATCATTATTTTGATCAGGTGATTACCTCAGAATCTGTAGGAGTAAAAAAACCAAATCCGAAAGTCTTTACCCATGCTTTAGAGATCGCACATGCACACAAAGACAATTCAATGATGATTGGAGATAGTATAGAAGCCGATATTCAGGGTGCATTAGGTATAGGAATGAAAGCGATTCACTGTAATTTTGATGCTTCCACAATATCCTCTAATGAATTTATCTCAGTGACCTCTCTTTTAGACATAAAAACGATTCTTTAAAATGATTTTATATATTGGGATTTAATTTAATCTTTTAACTTATATGATGAAAAAAATAGGAATGAGCTTATTGTTTTTAATGACAATATCAGTCTTCAGTCAGCAAAAAATAATAAGTGATTACAAATATATCATTGTTCTTGATCGATTTGATTTTTTAAAGACCTCTGATCAATATCAAACGAGTTCGCTCACTAAATTTTTACTGCAAAAAAAAGGGTTTACAGTCTTTTTAAGCACAGATAAATTTCCGCAAGACCTATTACAAAATCGATGTCTAGCGTTAACAGCAAGAGTAAGTGATGCTTCAGGTATTCTCACAGTAAAGAATAAAATAGAATTAAATGATTGTTATGGAAGACTCTTGTATTCTTCACAATTTGGAAAAAGTAAAGAAAAAGACTACAAAAAGGCATATCATGAAGCCATTCGAAAAGCCTATGCGAGCATGACTGATCTTGAATCTACTGCCGTGATTGATACGAAAGAAGTTTTAGAAAAAAAAGAGGGGATTCCAAACAAAACACGAATTACAAATCCCGTCAGGCAAGAGGTTGCTCTCTTGGAAGCACTCAACGCTCAGACTACAAAAAACGGATTCCTATTGGTCAATAAAAAATCAAGGGTGGTTTATCAATTGTTACAAACCGATTTAAAAGAGGTGTTTGTTATAAAAGAAGTCAATGGGATTTTTTACAAACAGGATACTTTTTGGATTGCAGAATATTATGAAAACAACGAGTTGATTCAGAAAGCATACCAAGTAAAATTCTAGTAATCGTATTTGCTTTTCCAGTTCTTTTTTAAGCTTTCTCTAAACTTGTTTTCTCGTTCATTGTTTCCTGGGTCATACATTTTCGTTCCAGAAATCTTATCGGGTAAAAACTCTTGAAGGCTAAAGTTATGCTCAAAATCATGTGCATAGGCATAGTGCTTTCCATAGCCTAAGTCTTTCATTAGTTTGGTGGGCGCATTTCTCAAGTGAAGAGGTATTGTTAGGTCTCCTGTTTGTTGAACGATGTCTTGTGCCTTATTGATTGCCTTATAGGAAGCGTTGCTCTTAGGAGAATTGGCTAAATATACCGCACATTGACTTAAAATAATCCTTGATTCTGGAAATCCAATAACAGATACCGCCTGAAAAGTATTGTTGGCTAAAATCAAGGCAGTTGGATTTGCATTTCCAATATCTTCCGAAGCAGCGATCACCAATCTTCGTGCAATAAATTTGACATCTTCACCACCTTCAATCATTCTTGCCAACCAGTATACGGCGCCATTAGGGTCACTACCTCGGATCGATTTTATAAATGCAGAAATGATATCATAGTGTTGTTCTCCTGTTTTATCATAGTTCACCGTATTTTTTTGAACTTTTTCTAAGACCAATTCGTTTGTGATTTCTATTTCGTTTTCCGTGGCAACCAGCAGTTCGAATATGTTTAACAATTTTCGAGCATCTCCTCCGGAAATTTGTAACAAAGCATCCGTTTCTTTAAATAGTATTTTTTTCTTTGAAAGCAGCTCATCTTTTGAAGCAGCCCTTTGTAAAAGTGTGATCAAATCGTTTTTATCAAATGAATTTAAAATATACACCTGACAACGGGAGAGTAGGGCAGGAATTACCTCAAAACTTGGGTTTTCTGTCGTAGCACCAATGAGAGTTACCCAACCTTTTTCAACAGCACCTAAAAGAGAATCTTGTTGAGATTTACTGAACCTATGGATTTCATCAATGAATAAAATAGGATTTTTTGCAGTAAATAAACCGCCACTTTGCTTTGCTTTTTCAATAATCTCTCTCACATCTTTCACCCCAGAGCTTATGGCACTTAAAGTATAAAAAGGGCGTTTGGACTCTGTTGCAATGATATTTGCCAGTGTGGTTTTTCCAATTCCTGGAGGTCCCCATAAAATTAAAGAGGGGATGACTCCCTGTTGAATTAAATTGGTCAACACCCCTTTTTTTCCTATCAAATGTTGCTGACTAATATAATCTTCTAGAGTTTTCGGTCTAATTCTTTCTGCCAAAGGTTCATTCATAGGGTAAAAATAGCAAAGATTTTTGACAGAATTTGTGAAAATTGCATTTGGTGCTATTTTTGTTAACTTTACTTTAAATGGATACTCAAGATCAATTACAACTATCGAAGTCAATTTTTATCATCCCTATTGTATATGTTCTGACAATTTGGATCATTTATGCAATTGAAATCTCTTTTGGATATAATTTTAATAAGTATGGAGTATATCCCAGAGATTTGATTGGTTTGAGAGGGGTTTTTTTAACACATTTCATTCACAGCAATGTGAGCCACCTTTTTAACAATTCGATTCCGTTGTTCGTGCTATTAAGTAGTCTCTTTTATTTTTACAGACAGGTTGCCCTCAAGATTCTATTATTTGGAGCGTTGTTGTCTGGATTTTTAACTTGGTTGATTGCAAGAGAATCCTATCATATTGGTGCTAGTGGAGTTGTGTATGTACTTTTTAGTTTTGTTTTTTTTAGTGGAATTATTCGAAAGCATTACCGATTGGTAGCCCTCTCTTTTATAATTGTTTTTTTATATGGGAGTATGATTTGGTATGTACTACCCATTAAGCAAGGAATTTCTTGGGAAGGTCATTTGTCTGGGTTGTTGGTAGGAGTATTTTTTTCAATCCATTATAGAAAAAAAGGAATTGTCAAAGAAGTACCTCAATTTTCCGAAACTGATTTTGATTTATTATTTGACGAAGACGGAAATTATTCTCCTCCTGAAAATGAAAAAAGGGCAGAGGAGGAGTCTTAATCCATTCGCTGTCTTACCGTCTCATACAAGAAGGCACCACAGGCAACGGAAACATTTAAGGATGCAATATCTCCTAACAAAGGTAATTTTGCCTTATAATCGACCATTTTAAGTATGGAGGGGTTGATTCCTCTGTGTTCAGAACCCATAATGATAGCGAGGGGTTGGTTTAAATTAATATTATATAGGGAGTCTTCAGTTTTTTCAGTAGCAGCCACTGTTTTGATCTCTGAGCTTTCCAATATGAACAGGGCATCTTTTAAATGATCTACTTTACAAATTGGAATTTTAAACGCTGCACCCGCAGAGGTTTTGATGGTTTCAGCATTTACAGGAGCACTACCATTTTTTTGGATGATGATCCCATTCACACCTGTACATTCTGCAGTTCTTATGATTGCTCCAAAATTTCTTACATCAGAAAGTTGGTCTAACAACAGAAATAATGGAGTAGTTCCATTGTCTAGGGTTTCTTCAATTAAGGTTTCTAAATTATAGAATTCGACAGGAGAGATTTGAGCCACTGCCCCTTGATGATTGTTGTTTTTAGACAATCTGTTGAGTTTCTCTACAGGAACCATACTCGTGGTAAGACTCTTGGTTTTAATTAATTTATTGAGTTCGTAGAACAACTCCCCCCTTAGTCCCTTTTGCAAGTAGATTTTATTAATAGTTGAACCACTTTCGATGGCTTCTATAATAGCTCTTATACCAAAAATATTTGTTGTTTCTGTCATCATATGGCAAAGGTATACATTCTCGTTAGAAGGTAAAAAAAAACCACCTCAATTGAGGTGGTTTTTTTGTACTATCAGTGAATTTAATTTGGTGTTAAAACCATCGGTGCATCTGCAAAATATGGTTCTACTGTGTAAGTAATTTCTATACTACCATCAGGCATCACCATTCCGGCACCAGAAATCGGTATTCCATTATCTGGTAAAAAACCTCCTGTTACACTAATTACGTCACACGCGTCATTAATGGTGAAAGGATAATTAGCCTTAAACTGACTATCACCACTAACCTCATAGTTACCAGGACTCGTTTCGGTTACGGTAGCAGACTTCCCATTTTCATAGGTATAGCTTCCAGCGATGCTAGAAACACAGATTCTAAGTAAATTGATTGTAAATTCATTATCGTTCCCAATATACAATCCGTTCTTTTCTTCTAATGTTAAAATAAGTTCTCTAGAAGAGATGATGTTGATATCTTCAACGTCTATTTCTAAACTTGCAACATTAGAGTTTGCTGGCATTGTAATCGAAGTTGGGATCGTGTAAGATACAGGATCAGCCGTCGATTTGTCTGATACTGTAACATTAAATGTTCTACTTGCATCAGACATAATTGAAGAGTAAATCTTGTAGCTTGCTGAATTGGTACTTCCTTTATCTACTTTTAAATCTACTTCAGCTGTTTCAAATGTAATATAGTTTAAGTCTGGTGTTCCTATTGCATCTTCTTCACAACTTGTAATTACAAGTAATGGCAGTGTCATCAGCAAAAGGTAAATTATTTTTTTCTTCATTTTGAATATGTTTTGTTATTATTTGTGAGAAATTTAAATAATGTGTACCTCTTTAACTAAAGAGGTACACGATCATATTATCTTCCTTCGTTTACGCTATCTGTAATATTATCATTCGCATCAATCTCAGATTGAGGTACCTTCAAGAAAAATCTTTTATCATCTGCTTCCAAGCTTGAAGCTCCTGTTAATCTTTGGTTTCCTGTTCTTGTAATTCCTCTTCTATACCTTTTTGCATCAAACCACTCAACACCTATTTCAGCATAAAGTTCTTTTCGTCTTTCAACTAAAATTTCTTCCAATAGATCTTGTCCTGTATTCGATGATTTTGTAGCACTTGCATCTCTATTAGATTGCAATGCAAAAAGAATAGTGTGAGCACCCGCTTCATCACCGTTTTGGTATTTAGCTTCTGCTTCTACCAATAGCATTTCAGCTGTTCTGATTATCGGATGATCAGAATCGAATCCAAAAGTGAATTTGGATGAAATATGACTTCTGTAATCTGCTGCAGGACCTGCATAGAAAGTGTTTCTAACATCTGTCGCTGAAAATAGATTCACGAAATCATCATTAAAAAAGGTTGCTGCATATGATAAAACCGAATGGTCTGCATGTGCATGAGGAGCACCCCAGTAGTAATTTGACTGATCTAATGATTGAGCACTTCCCCAAATCCACTCTGGGTCAGATATATCATTAAACCCACTTCCGTAGCTAGCACCCAAGACACTCGCAGGAGTTCCTCCTCCATAAGCTTTCCTTGCAGCTTCTTCAGCTCCAGTCCAGTTCCCAGTAGTTTGGTATACTCTCGCTAATATTCCATACGCCACATTTTGGTTGATGTATGATTTTGCTAGTCTATCAGAATTCAAATTAGCAGTAGCATAGTTTAAGTCATCTAAGATCAAAGCATACATTTCGCTTAATGTACTCATTGGTTTTCCTTCGGTTGCAACCTCAGTATAAATTGGAGGTGCAGGTAAAGAAGGGTCCTTTAAATAGGTATGTTGGAATTCCATTGCTAATTGAAAATAGAAAAATGCGCGTAGTGCTTTTCCTTGACCAATAATTTCTTGTTTATCAATATCAGATAATCCAGTAGAGTTTTCTGCACCAATAATTAAGTTATTTGCTTGATTGATCATGTAGTAAGAGTAATTCCATGTGAATGCTACACGTCTGTAGTTTGGTTCTCTGTTTTCATTTTCGTAATCAAATGAAAACCAAGTAGCTCTTTGTATTATATCGTTCCCTTTCACTGTTCTCGCATAATAGATTGAGTTAACTCCTGCAGCGTCAGTTGCAGTAAATTGACTTCTAAAGTTTCTCATTATACCAGATACAAAAGCATTTGCTCCGTCTCTTGATCCAAATATCACGCTAGAGGTTACCGAATCGGTCGGTTGAGGATCATTTAAAAAATCGTCATCACAACTTATTATTGAACATGTCAACAATAGAAGTAAAAGTAAGTTTAAATTTATTTTTTTCATTTTGTAAGTTTTTTAAAATTCTAAATTAACACCCAAAGAGAAAATTCTTTGATTGAATGATCTATTGTTAGTTGTCCCTGACAAACTTTGTTCAGGATCGATTCCTTTGTGTGATTGAAAAGTTAGCAAGTTATCACCCTGGAAATAAAGTCTTAATCTGCTTAGTCCAATGTTCTCTATTTTATTGGTAGGCACATTGTATCCTAATGTTAACGCTTTTAGTCTCAAGTAATCGTTTTTAAACAAAAATCTTGTAGATGTAGCGTTAAAATCATTTTGACTATTCTGTAAACGAGGAACGTTGGTGATGTCTCCTGGTTTCTGCCATCTGTTAGCAATATCAACAGAACTAGAACTACCAAGAGTTTCAAAACTACCCATTAGACCTGCGTATGTTGAATCATAAATATAACCTCCCACACTGAAGTTCATTAATACGTTTAGATCAAAGTCTCCGTAGATGAACGTGTTGGTAATACCCCCTTGAAAATCTGGTAAAGATTCTTTACCGGTTGCATAACGAGTAGCATCTGCATACTCATCCGTTGTCTTTTTTTCTCCAGTTGGTTCTCCTTCTGCGTCTAGTATATCCTTGAACCATAATGCTTTTCCATTCGATGGATCAACTCCTGCATATTCTCTAATAAAGAATTCGTATAATGAAGTACCTACTTCCCATCTCTTAGTTCCATTGATAAAAGATTCTTGAGTTAACTCAGTAATTTCATTTTTGGTTGTAGTGATATTTAAGTTAGTACTCCATTGAAACATGTCTGTTTCAATATTTACAGTATTTAATTCAAGTTCAATACCGGAATTTTTAAGAGCCCCTACATTTGTTGTAATACTAGTATTTCCAGTAGAACCTGGTAGTGGTTTACTGTAGATTAAATCAATAGATTCTCTTTCAAAGTAAGCAATACTACCACTTATTCTGTTATCCATGAAGCCGAAATCTAAACTCGCATTCAATGAGGCTGTTTTCTCCCAAGATAATAATGGATCACTTACTGCACCAAGTATTACACCTGTTTGTGTTAATTCATTATATCCTGTTTCAAATAAGGATAGGTAAGGGAAATATCCAATACCTCTATTGTTCCCTAATTCTCCATAAGAGGCGCTTAGTTTTAAGTAGTTTAAAACAGAATTTCCTGCTAAGAAGTTTTCTTTAGAAACAATCCATGATCCCCCAACAGAGTAGAAGTCTCCAAATCTTGTATCTTCAGAAAATCTTGAAGAACCATCTCGTCTGTAAGAACCTTCAATAAAATACTTTTTGTCATAGTTATAAGCAAATCTCGCCAAATAACTTTCCATTCTCTCTTCGCTGAGAAAGCCTCCTACACCTTCAGGAGTGGTACTACCGTTCAATACTTTTACATTTGGTAAAAATCCAACTCCCTGAGCATTTAGTCCATCGACTTTAAGTTTATACGCTTCTTGAATCAAACTAGCAGAAACAGAGTGTTTGTCAAAGAAAGTTTTATCAAAATTTAATGCGTTGATAAAGTTTAAGGTATTGGTAATGTTTCTTGTTTGTGATACTCGACCGCCTACGTTTGCTGCATATCCAAATTCATTGTGAACATATCCGTAACTATCAAATAAAACTTTTTCGAAACCTAATGTTGTTTTAAAATTCAAGTTATCTGAAAATTTGACCTGAACGTTTCCATTCGCTTGAATGTTGTCTCTGTTATTTAAGTTGATGTAATTGAACAAAGCACCATATGCATTTTCACCTTCTAATCTTGGTCTTACACCATTTACAGCTTGAGAAGAATTATTTCCATAATCAAAAATTGGATTTCCAAAATTATCATTGATTAACGCCCCATCCTCATCTCTTTTGTAAAGAGGGTATATAGAAGATACACTCGTTGTCCATTGAACAGCTGATTGATATGAACTTCCTGATTGTGTTGGATTGTTTTGTTTGGATGTTGAGTAAGAAGTGTTAAAACCTACTTTCAACCAATCGTTTAAACTAGAGGTCATGTTCAATCTGGTTGTAACCCTTTCAAAATCAGATTCTGAAATACTTCCTTCTTGTTTTAAATAATTTGCTGAGAAAAAGTACGTAGAAGCATCTGAACCTCCTGAAGCAGTCAAACCGTGTTCAGTTCTAATTGCTGCTTCGTTGAATAATAAGTCAGCCCAATTCGTTTCCCATAATTTATCACTTGTTACTAAATTTCCATTAGCGTCTACTGGGTTTGGAACCGAAGTTCCATAAGGGTTATATCCTAGACTAGTAATTAAAGCATTACTAGCATTTTCACCCGCGGTTGTTGGATCAATACCATTAACATATACATCAGAATTTTTTAGAGCTTCCCAACTGTAAATCATTTGATCATCTGTATTTAACATTTCATGTTGTTGCACCGCTTGGTTAGCAAAACCTGTAGAAGATCTTAGAGTTATCTTTGTTGGAGCATTTAATCTTCCTTTTTTGGTGTTGATTAAGATCACACCATTGGCACCCCTTGATCCATATAAAGCAGTAGAGGATGCGTCTTTAAGGACATTCATCGATTCAATCTGATCGGAACTTATAGAGTTTATATTTCCGTTATATGGAGTTCCGTCTAAAATAATTAACGGAGAGGCATCTGCATTTATAGATCCTACACCTCTAATTCTAATTGTTGGATTATTTCCAGGTTGACCACCAGAAGCAATAATATTAACACCAGAAACAGTTCCTTGTAAGGCATTTGTAACAGAAACCAATTGTTGTTTTTCAAGAACTTCATTTGTTACCACAGCAACTGAACCTACGATAGATTCTTTTGTTTGGGAACCATAAGCAACAACAACAACTTCATCAAGAGTACTTGAATCCTCTACCATTTGTAGATTAATTGTATTGGAACTACCAACAGTTTTTGTTGTTGTTTTGTAACCTAGGTATCTGAAAATTAAGACATCTCCAGAACTTGCTTTGATAGAATATTTTCCATCAAAATCTGTTTCTACTCCTGTTCCTGTTCCTTGTACGAGAATACTAACTCCTGGTAAAGGTCCAGAAATATCAGAGACTGTACCGGAAACATTCTTTTTTTGTGCAAACGAAATTTGCACGAATAACACTAAAAATAGTGCTAAAACACCTTTGAACTTTGTCTTCATTATTTTATAATTTGAATTAATTTTATCAAAAATCTTAAATAAATTCGATTAAAGCAACTTTTTTAACAATAAAGTTTACAATAACTTAACATTTTTTTATGATTTATTAATTTTTTATAGAATAATTACCAATTCTTCTGAGGTGGTTATTTTTATAAATTTTTGTCAGGTTTTTTCTTTTAAATACAAGATGGTTTTCATTTTTTAGCCAGTTATTAGTAATGAATTTTCTTTTTTGTAAGAACATTCTTCTATTGTTAATCCAAATGGACAGGAAAAAAAAAGACTGCCTAAAAAGGCAGTCTTTTAATGTTTATTATAGAATGAGAATTAATTTACATCCCACCAAACTTTAGTTTGTAAATCTGCTGGTTTAGAAGTAACCTTTTCTAACTGAGAAGAGTTAGACTGAGTCTCAGATAAAGGATAAGGCATTCTTACAGGAATTGTATTAATTACTGCTGCTGCAGGAGCGCTTAATGATGGATAATCTAATCTTCTCCACTCGTTCCAAGCTTGGAAACCATTCATGTAAAGTGCAACCCATTTCTGAGTTCCAATAGATTCTTTCCAGTTTGCGGCATTGTATGGATTGTTTTGCACATATCCAGCAATTGCTGCGCTATCACTTATTCCCCAGTAGTTCATAGATTCAGAAACACCAGCTGCATATGTTGCTGCTGCGTCTCCAGATAACATACCTCTTTGGTACGCTTCCGCTAATAGAAAGTGTACTTCTGCTGAAGAGATTATTACGTGAGGAGATGTTGCTGATCTAACGTTATCATTAGGTCTTGAGACAACAGGTTTTAATACTGTAGCATCATTATCTGACAAACCGTATGGCATCCCTTTGATATCTCCTGAAGTAGATACCTTTGCAAATTCTGCTAATCTAGGATCTCCCATATTGGTTAGTGTTTCTACTAAATATTCAGAAACGGCATAATCATCTCTATTTCCATCTAGTGGAGTGTTGTTTTTATACAAAGGATTTGCTCTCGCTAAACTTGACTCAAAAGTAAACAATGCATTTTCTGCATTACTTGTAATTAAGTTAGAGCTAGCCAATGTAACATACTTACTTGCAGTTGCAGGATCAACATCCGCAATACGCATTGCATAACGCAACATTAAAGAGTTGGTTAACTTGATCCAATGTGAAACATCACCGTTGTAGATAATTTCACCAGAAGTAAAAGATGGCGCTGAAGCAGAAAACGTATTTGCTGCGTTTTCTAAAGTAGCCAAGATTCCTTTGTATATCACTTCTTGGCTATCATAAGCTGGAAGGCTATTCTCACCGATTGCTTCTGTGTAAGGAACTTGGTCAAAACCGTCTGCTAAAAATGCAAAAACCTGTGTAGACATTACATCAAGAATATTCTTTTTGTTATTGGTAATAGCTTGGCCTTTTTCCTCTTTTTGTCCATCAACCAAAGTTTTTGCAGCGTATAATTCTTTTAATACACTTGCGTACATATCACTCCAAGTTACATTGAAGAAATTAACATCTTGATTGTACCTACTGTCTTCAGTATATTCAGTTTGAGACCATTGTTGTACCATTAATTGACCCCAATCGGCATTGACAGTAACTCCGTGAGTCGTGTTATAAAAGTTGTATTGAGCAGTAGTCAATAATGTTGACGGAGCAACACTTACTGCTGAATTGGGATCTACATTAAGATCTGTTAGATTGTCATCACATTTAGATAATAATGCGACAGACAATAACATAAGACTGTATATTTTTAATTTTTTCATGTTATTCATTTTTAAAATTTTGCAGAGATATTAAATCCAAATGAACTAGTAGCTGGTACTTGAGCATTTTCTAAACCTTGAGCATTTCCTGCTCCTGTAATTACTTGAGGATCAATATAAGGTACTTCCGAATAAAGGATTCCTAAGTTTCTACCGAAAGCACTTAAGTTCAAACTTGTAAATGGAGTTTTATCTAACATATTAGCAGGAACAGCATAGCTTAATCTTACATCTCTAAATTTAACAAAACTAGCATCATATACGTTTGGTGCTGCTCTTCTCCAATATCCTTGGTAATAATCTTGTGGGTCTACTCTTGTATCATTCGCTGAACCGTCTGCTTTCACACCTGGTAAAATCATACCATTTGCTCTCACATCACTTTCTCCATTGAAAGCTACTGTTTCAGGATGCATTCCAGAGTATTTAGACCATTGTAAAGAGGTAGAATGGATAATACCACCGACTTGGAAATCAAACAAAGCAGATAATGTAAAGTTCTTATAGGTAAAAGACGTATTAAAACCACCTGTATAATCTGCAATGGCAGATCCTAAATAGACTCTATCGTCAGTAAATTCGTAAAAACCGTCATCACCTACAACTTTATTCCCATTATCGTCATAAACATGATCCTGACCAAATAAAGCCATATAAGGTAGTCCTTCTTGAACTCTTAAATCAGCAGCCCAAGTAGTACCAGCATTGATACTTTCTACGACTGTATTTCCTTCGTCATCTTTAAGTAATTCAACTACTTCATTGTTTTGACTAGTTAAGTTAAGTCCTACATCCCATCTGAAATCTGCTGTTTGAATTGGAGTACCTTGTATTTGTATTTCCAATCCTGAATTTTTCATTTTACCAGCATTCAATAATTTGGAAGTATATCCAGTTGTTGCAGATACCGGTACATTAAATATTTGATCTTCAGTTACTCTATCATAGTAAGCAGCATCAATACTCAACCTATTACCAAGTAATTTAACTAAGAAACCAAATTCAACCTCAGTCGTAAGCTCATTTACCAAATCAGGATTTTGTTGAGAGTTTGGTACAGAATATAGTGGGTTACTACCAAAGTTAGGTGTTATTGGGTTGTAAACATTTGATAATCTGTATGGATCAGAGTCGTTACCTGCTTGAGCAACACTAGCTCTTACTTTCGCAAAATCAATTACATCGCTATCTTTAATAGACGACAATTCAGAAATCGCAAAACTTAAAGAGGCAGCAGGGTAGAAATAACTATTATCAGCTTCTGGAAGGGTAGAAGACCAGTCATTTCTTGCAGATAAATCTAAAAATAACATGTCTTTCCATGCTAAAGAAGCAGATCCAAAGACACTGTTAATCCCTCTTGTTGATTCGTAAGTGTCAACTAGTGGAGAATCTGCGGAGTTTCCAATATTGAAAAATCTGTCAATTACGATACCTCCGTTAGTTTCTGCAGTAATTCTTTTACTACTTTGTCTCATTCTGTTTGCTCCAATAAAACCATTGAATGAAAACTCTTCATTGATGTCTTTGTTGTAGTTCAAACGAACTTCCATATTTGTTTCTTGAAACTTTCTTTCAGTTTCCTCATATCTCGATCCATCAACAGATCTTAAAGGAATACCTTCTCTGATACTAAATTGGAAGAAGTCAGTACCGAACTGAGTTGTAATCTTTAAGTTATCTGTAATGTCATAAGAAAGATTCGCATTTCCAAATACTCTATTTTTCACATCTTCTTGTAATCTATTCTCTCTATTCCAACTTGGGTTGTCAAAATAGTTTGGAGTAGGATTAAATGATGTTAAGTTTCCATTATCATCAGTAGATATTCCAACTGGATTCCAAGTGTATTGATTTCCTTCACTTGTATTTTGTTGATTTTTTATTCTTTCAACATCCAATTGTGATTGCCACCATTGTGTAAAACCTTGCAAAGGATTTGCATTGTCATATCCTGTTACGTTTCTATTTTGAGCTTCTGTATTAACATACGTAAGTGCAACACTAGATGTAAGCTTGTCGCTTAGGTTATACCTTGTATTAATATTTACAGTGTTTCTTTGTAATTCTCCCTCTGGCATTGTAGATTTTTGATCTAAGTTTGTATAAGAAACTCTATAAGATCCATCTTCATTACTTCCAGATAAAGCTAAGGTATTCATTAAGGTTACCCCAGTATCAAAGAAAGTATCGTAAGAATTTTTTGGAGCAACCCAAGGTCTTACTTCTCTATAGTTACTAGAACCTGGATCCCATGAATCCCAGTGTCTTACTAATCTATTAGGATCGAATTTAGGACCCCATGAACCATCTTTTGCATAGTTTGGAGCTAAATAACCAACACCATCTTGTATAAAAGATTTAAACCCACTGTCGGTAGGGTATGTTGAACCTCCACCATATGTCGATTGAATTGGGATAAGGTTTCTTACTTGATCGAAAGAAACACTAGAATCGAAAGAGATTCCCATTCCTTTTTGATTTCTTCCGCTTTTGGTAGTAATTAAAATCACACCATTTGCACCCCTAGAACCATATACAGCAGTTGCTGCGGCTCCTTTTAATACAGACATAGACTCAACATTTGAAGGGTCTATTTCTGAAGCAGCATTACCATAATCATAAGATCCACCACCAAAACCTCTCTGTTGATCGCTGGTAGAATATTCTGCATTACTAATTGGAACACCGTCTACAATAAATAGCGGTTGGTTATTTCCTAAGAAAGAATTGGAACCACGAATGGTAATTCTTGAAGCACCACCCATAGTCGACGGACTTCCTTGAATTTGAACACCCGCTACTCTACCTTGTAATGAATTTACAAGATTTGGTTCTTTGGCTTTATCAATATTTTCTCCAGAAACTTTCTGAACAGCATAACCAATTGCTTTCTCTTTTTTAGAAACACCTAATCCGATGGTTATTTCTTCTAGCATTTCACTTCCTTCTTGAAGAGTAACATCAATTGTGTTGGCTGCTCCAACAGTTTCTCTAGAGGTTGTATACCCTAAATAACTAAATGTTAAAACATCTCCTTGTGCAGCTTTGATGGAATATTTTCCGTCAAAATCAGTTTCTACACCATTACTTGTACCTTCAACTACTACACTTACCCCTGGTAAAGCCCCTGATTCGTCGGAAACTGTACCGGAAATAGTTTTTTCTTGTGCAAAAGAAACTTGCACTAACAACGCTATAAATAGCGTCAAAATTTGATTAAACTTTGTCTTCATTTTTTTAATTTGTTTGAATTAATTATAACAAATGTGTGAAATTTATGTTAATAAAACAACTTTTTTTAACAAATTACTTATTTTTATATAGTAAAATTATCAGATTCTAAAAATAACAGCTATTTAAAGTATTGGTTTGTAGCTCATTATATTTTGATCAGTTGTTTAGCAAAAGATCTAAGTTTTTTAAATATTTTATTGCATTGTTAATTTTATGTTAAAAAAAATCAAACATAGCTATTAAGGTGTAAATAGTATCTCTTTTGTCGAAATTATTTGTCTTTATTTTAAGAGATGTAGTTTGAAAAAAAAGAATTTTTTAGGCCTAATTTTTTTAAAAAAAATTGGTCCAATTAATAGTTAGTTTGGTTTGATTGAAGTCAAAGCCTTTTGATGAATTTCTTCCCAATGCTGAGCTGATGTTTATTTGCGAATTTTTTGCAGTGAACAAATACCCTAGACCAATTCCCAAAAGATTTTCGTTTTTTGTCATTGTTTTAACGCGGGCGATATCAGTTATGGTGTACAAATAGGATTTTTCAGAGGTTAACAAACGGTATTCCATATTAAAATAACTAAAACTGCTGGAGAAAATACTTTGCTCATTGAAACCTCTAATGGAGTTAGCGCCACCAATTCTGTATAACTCGTTGTATAGGAAGGTACTTGAATTGAGGTGAAACGTTTTGTTTTTTATGTAAATACTGTTTCTAAAGTTGATATCCCATAGATAGGATGCTGTTGCTTCAATTTTAAATTGATTCAAAAGTTGTTGACCAATCTTTCTTTTTCCATAGCTAGGATTGATGTCTATCAGTAAACGCTCATTATAAAAGAAATCATTTTTAGGAATATTGTATTTAAATTGGAGTCCAATAAAGGAGTTATTATAGGTATCTACGTTCTCAACGTTATTTTGTTTAAGGTTCTCAGATGATTCTGAATGATAACTAATTGCCAGCTGAGTTTCAGGGTAGATATGGTAAGATATTCTTGAATGAAAATTGGTATTTATAAATGTAGAATCTTGTTGATAGATTGAAAATGAAATTTCTGGGCTAAATTTTGAATTCAGTATATAGGGGGTTTTTGAGCTTAGTCTTAATTCTTGTCTTTCCTCTCCAATGCGATTCCAAAATAATTCGAACTGTTCTCCTTTATTTAATAAATTATTCAATTTCAGATCTACATTACCGTTAAAAAGGACTTTTCCGTCTTCTTTGGTGGTAAAACTCGCGATTCCATCAAAACTATGTGATTCTTTTTTTTTGAAATAAAGATATACCATGGTTGAGTCTGTTGTGAACAATGTTTCTGGGGTTTTTATTATCGAGATAAAATTGATGCTTTTTGAAGCTTTGGCGATTTCTTCAATCTTAGATTGATTAAAAACAGTCGAATCTCCAATATTAAAGTAATTTTTCAAGTACGACTTAGGAAACTTCTCATAGCCTTTGATGATTACTTTATTGATGACCCTTTTTTTTGTTTTATTGATATTCAAATTTGCAAACAAGGTATCCTTTTGGATACTGATGTTATGAAGTTGAACCTTGGAAAAAGATTTTCCTTCCTTATCGAGCTGTTTTGAAATATTGTATAGTGTAGGTTGTAATTTATGTAAAGGGATTGAAACTGTATTGTTTATGATTTTAAATTCTTTTACATAAATTCTAGAATCAGAATTTACTTTAATAAGAGCGGTTTCTGTTTTAGAGTTTAGAGAAAAATGAGCAATATAGGTTGTTTTTACTTGTTCAATTTTGTCTACAGTATTCGTAAAATAGCCTAAGTTTTTTAAATACTCAGAGACCTTATTAATTTCTAGACGAATGGTTATACTGTCTTTGTGTGCTTTTACGTAATCAATTTTTTTTAAAATCAAAGACTCTTTCTGGTCATTAGAAGTTAATTCTAAGATTAGTTCCTGGGCAAGGAGCCCCTTGACAGAAAATAAAATGAAATAGATGAAGAAAAGTTGGGTTCTTATTTGTTTCAAAATAGAAGAAATATAAATTCAAATGTAAAAGAAAATCGTAATAAATGATGAAAAAAAAACAATAAGAAAAAATAACTTACTGATATTTGAATAATTAGAAATTAATCGTACATTTGCGCACTCTTAAAAAGAGACAATGTTTAATTATAAACGAAAAACAGTAATTATTTAGTATGCCAACTATTCAACAATTAGTTCGTAAAGGAAGAACCAAAATAACTAAGAAGAGTAAATCGGCTGCTTTGTCGTCATGTCCTCAAAGACGTGGAGTTTGTACACGTGTTTATACTACAACGCCTAAGAAACCTAATTCAGCAATGCGTAAAGTTGCCAGAGTTAGATTGACCAATGGTAATGAGATAAATGCATACATTCCAGGTGAGGGACATAACTTACAGGAGCACTCGATAGTATTAGTTAGAGGTGGAAGGGTAAAAGATTTACCAGGTGTTAAATATCACGTGGTACGTGGAGCATTAGACACGGCAGGTGTTGAGGGAAGAACTCAACGTAGGTCTAAGTACGGTGCAAAACGCCCAAAAAAGTAAAATTAGTAACTTTTTTAATGTAAAGACATGAGAAAAAGAGCAGCAAAAAAAAGAGTCTTATTACCAGATCCAAAATTCAATGATCAGTTAGTAACACGTTTCGTGAATAACTTGATGTGGAGTGGTAAGAAGTCAGTAGCATTTAAAGTGTTCTATGATGCACTAGATATTGTAGAAGAAAAAAAAGGAGAAGACGAAGAAAAATCGGCTTTAGAAATTTGGAAAGACGGTTTGTCTAATGTAATGCCTCACGTAGAAGTAAGATCTCGACGTGTTGGAGGTGCTACATTTCAAATTCCAATGCAAATTAGACCAGACCGTAAGGTATCTATGGCTATCAAATGGATGATTTTATACACTCGTAAGAGAAATGAAAAAACCATGGCACAGCGTTTAGCAGCAGAAATTTTAGCAGCAGCTAAAGAAGAAGGTGCAGCGGTAAAAAAACGAACTGATACTCACAAAATGGCAGAAGCTAACAAGGCATTCTCTCACTTCAGATTTTAATAGAAATGGCTAGAGATTTAAAATTCACAAGAAATATAGGTATTGCAGCACATATTGATGCTGGAAAAACTACTACTACAGAACGTGTATTGTACTACACAGGAGTTTCTCACAAGATTGGTGAGGTTCATGATGGAGCAGCTACAATGGACTGGATGGAACAAGAGCAGGAAAGAGGGATTACGATCACCTCTGCTGCGACAACTTGTACATGGGATTTTCCTATCGAAAATGGAGAAAAAACTCCAGATACAAAAGGATACCACTTTAATATAATTGATACTCCAGGTCACGTAGATTTTACTGTTGAAGTAAATCGATCTTTGCGTGTATTGGACGGGTTGGTTTTCTTATTTAGTGCAGTTGATGGTGTTGAGCCACAATCTGAAACAAACTGGAGGTTAGCCGATAATTACAAAGTTCCTAGAATTGGTTTCGTGAACAAGATGGACCGTCAAGGATCGGACTTCTTAGGAGTTTGTCAACAAGTAAAAGACATGTTAAAGTCAAATGCGGTGCCAATCGTTTTAAACATTGGTGACGAGGATGAGTTTAAAGGAATTATAGATTTGGTTAAGAACCGTGCAATTGTATGGCATGATCAAACACAGGGAGCAACTTTCGATATCATCGAAATCCCTGAAGAGTTAAAAGAAGAAGCTCGTAAGTATCGTGCACTTTTAATTGAAGAGGTAGCGAGTTACGATGAGAATCTATTAGAGAAATTCATGGAAGATGAAGAGTCTATAACAGAAGAAGAGGTGCATAGTGCATTGAGAGCTGCTGTAATGGACATGGCTATCATTCCTATGATTTGTGGTTCTGCATTTAAAAATAAAGGAGTTCAGTTTCTTTTAGACGCTGTATGTCGTTATTTGCCTTCACCACTAGATAAAGACGCAATTGTTGGTACAGATCCTGACACAGAAGAGGAGATTTCTCGTAAACCAGATGTTAATGAGCCTTTTTCTGCATTGGCTTTTAAAATTGCTACGGATCCTTTTGTAGGTCGTTTGGCATTTTTTAGAGCTTATTCGGGTCGTTTAGACGCAGGTTCATACGTGTTAAACAATCGTTCTGGAAAAAAAGAACGTATTTCTCGTATTTATCAAATGCATGCGAACAAGCAAAATGCAATTGAATTTATCGAAGCAGGAGACATTGGTGCTGCTGTTGGATTTAAATCGATCAAAACAGGAGATACGCTGTCTGCAGAAAAACATCCAATTATTTTAGAATCTATGGATTTTCCAGATCCTGTAATTGGTATTGCTGTTGAGCCTAAGACAAAGGCAGATGTAGATAAATTAGGAATAGGTTTGGCTAAATTAGCTGAAGAAGATCCAACTTTTACAGTACGTTCAGACGAAGCTTCAGGTCAGACAATTATTTCTGGAATGGGTGAGTTGCACTTAGATGTGATTGTAGATCGTTTAAAAAGAGAATTCAAGGTTGAAGTAAACCAAGGACAACCTCAGGTAGAATACAAAGAGGCAATCACTGCTCAGGCTGAACACAGAGAAGTTTATAAGAAACAATCTGGTGGTCGTGGTAAGTTTGCAGACATCGTATTTACCATTGGTCCTGCCGATGAAGGTGTTCAAGGTTTGCAATTCGATTCTATCATCAAAGGGGGGAATGTTCCGAGAGAATTCGTACCGTCTGTAGAGAAAGGATTTAGAGAAGCAATGAAGAATGGTCCTTTAGCAGGTTATGAAATGGATTCTATGAAAGTTACTTTAAGAGACGGTTCTTTCCATGCTGTCGATTCAGATGCATTGTCTTTTGAATTGGCTGCCAAAATGGGATATAAAGCTTCTGCAAAATCTGCGAAGGCTAAAATTATGGAGCCTTTGATGAAACTAGAAGTGTTAACTCCTGAAGAAAATATGGGGGATATCGTAGGAGATTTAAATAGAAGAAGAGGTCAAGTAAACGACATGAGTGATCGTGCTGGATCTAAAGTGGTAAAAGCCTTAGTTCCGTTATCGGAAATGTTCGGATATGTTACTGCTTTAAGAACGATGTCTTCTGGTAGAGCAACTTCTACAATGGAGTTCTCTCACTATTCAGAAACTCCTTCTAATGTATCAGAAGAAGTAATCGCAAAATCTAAAGGATAATCTACTAAATATTATAAGATGAGTCAAAAAATTAGAATTAAATTAAAGTCTTACGATTACAACTTAGTAGATAAATCTGCTGAAAAAATTGTAAAGACGGTGAAGAGTACTGGAGCCATTGTTAACGGTCCAATACCATTACCAACACATAAAAAGATTTTTACAGTATTGCGTTCACCACACGTAAACAAAAAATCTAGAGAGCAATTTCAATTAGCTGCCTACAAAAGATTGTTAGACATTTATAGTTCTTCTTCAAAAACTATTGATGCTCTAATGAAATTAGAGTTGCCAAGCGGTGTTGAAGTTGAGATTAAAGTATAAGTAATATTAACTTTCGGTTTAATTTTGTTAAGCCGAAAGTTTTTTATATTTTTGCAGCCCGAACAGAGTAGGGTATTGCTATTTTTTGAGGTAAAACTCAATAATAGTCACATGTCTGGAGCGTTTCGCAAAGGAAAAACGGAAAAAACAAAATCAGCGTTGAATTTGTTTTGCGCTTTTTTTTTATTTGAAACTCAAAGGACGAAACGAAACAATAGTTTCAAACAAATAATTATTAATAATAGACGCGCTGGATACAAATCTATCGTCTAAAATTTTAACTAAATGTCTGGGTTAATAGGAAGAAAAATTGGAATGACCAGTTTATTTGATGAAAACGGGAAGAACATTCCTTGTACAGTAATCGAAGCAGGTCCTTGCGTTGTTACCCAAGTCAGAACCGAAGAGGTTGACGGCTACAATGCGTTGCAGCTTGGTTTCGATGACAAAAAGGCGAAGAGTTCTAACAAAGCGTTAGACGGTCACTTTAAAAAAGCTGGCACCACTGCTAAGAAAAAAGTCGTTGAATTTCAAGGATTTGAAGAAGAGTACTCATTAGGAGATGCGATCACAGTAACTCACTTTGAAGAAGGTGAATTTGTTGATGTATCAGGGGTTTCAAAAGGTAAAGGTTTCCAAGGGGTTGTAAAACGTCATGGATTTGCTGGAGTAGGTCAAGCTACCCACGGTCAGCACAACCGTTTAAGAGCTCCGGGTTCTATCGGTGCTGCATCTTATCCTGCAAGAGTATTCAAAGGAATGCGTATGGCAGGAAGAATGGGAGGAGATAAAGTGAAAGTTCAAAACTTAAAAGTATTAAAAGTGGTTGCTGAAAAGAACCTACTTGTTGTCAAGGGAGCGATTCCTGGACATAAAAATGCTTTTGTAACTATTCAGAAATAATGAAAGTAGCAGTTTTAGATATTACAGGAAAAGATACAGGGAGGAAAGTTGAACTTTCTAGCGATGTATTTGGTATTGAGCCTAATGATCATGCTATTTATTTAGATGTAAAACAGTATTTGGCAAATCAACGTCAAGGAACACACAAGTCTAAAGAAAGAGCTGAAATTTCAGGTTCTACTAGAAAGATAAAAAAACAAAAAGGAACTGGTACTGCTAGAGCAGGTTCTATCAAGTCTGGTGTTTTTAGAGGTGGAGGTCGTATGTTTGGACCAAGACCAAGAAGTTATTCTTTTAAATTGAATAAAAACTTAAAGCGTTTGGCTCGTAAGTCTGCTTTAAGTATTCAAGCAAATGATAAAAATTTAGTAGTCATTGAAGATTTTAATTTTGATGCTCCAAAGACTAAAAACTTTGTAGATGTATTAAAAGCATTAGAGTTGGATACTAAAAAGTCATTGTTTGTTTTAGGTGATGAAAATACAAATGTGTACAAGTCATCACGAAATTTAAAAAACTCTAAAGTGATCACAGCTTCAGAAATTAATACTTATGGTGTATTAAATGCAAACAAAGTAGTCATCACTGAAGGTTCTTTAGAAGGAATTAATACAAATTTAAGCAAATAGGGATTCAAAATGAGTATTTTAATAAAACCTATTATTACGGAAAAAGCAACAAACGATAGCGAATTATTTAATCGTTATTCATTTGTTGTAGATAGTAAGGCTAATAAATTAGAAATTAAAGGTGCTGTTGAAAAGGCATATGGAGTTTCTATTGCAAGCGTTAAGACTTTAAACTATCCAATTCAAAGAAATACAAAGTTTACCAAAAAAGGTTTGGTAACGGGTATTAAGAGTGGATACAAAAAAGCCATCGTTCAATTAGCAGAAGGAGAAAGCATTGATTTTTATAACAATCTTTAAGAAAAGACAGTATGTCAGTTAGAAAATTAAAACCAATAACACCAGGTCAGCGTTTTAGAGTTGTAAATGGGTTCGACACCATCACAACTGATAAGCCGGAGAAAAGTTTACTTGCTCCGAAAAAACGATCTGGAGGTCGAAACAGTCAGGGTAGAATGACCACTCGTAACATCGGAGGAGGTCATAAACAAAGATACCGTATTATCGATTTTAAAAGAGATAAGAGTGGTATTCCCGCAACAGTCAAAACTATAGAGTACGATCCAAATCGTACTGCATTTATTGCTTTACTTAGTTATGCTGATGGTGAAAAACGTTATGTAATTGCACAAAACGGTTTAACAGTAGGTCAAACGATCATTTCTGGAACTGGTATTGCTCCAGAAATTGGGAATGCAATGCCATTGAGTGAGATTCCTTTGGGAACAACCATTTCATGTATTGAATTACGTCCAGGTCAAGGAGCTGTGATGGCTCGTTCTGCCGGTTCTTTTGCACAGTTAATGGCAAGAGATGGAAAGTATGCAACTGTAAAGTTGCCTTCAGGTGAAACAAGGTTGATCTTGTTAACTTGTCTTGCTACGATTGGAGTTGTATCCAATTCAGATCATCAATTACTAGTATCTGGTAAAGCAGGTAGAAGAAGATGGTTGGGTAGAAGACCTCGAGTGAATGCAGTAAGAATGAATCCTGTAGATCATCCAATGGGTGGTGGTGAAGGACGTGCTTCTGGAGGTCATCCAAGATCAAGAAATGGTATCCCTGCTAAAGGATTTAAGACCAGGTCTAAGACCAAAGCGAGTAATAAGTATATTATAGAACGTAGAAAGAAATAATAAGTTATGGCAAGATCATTAAAAAAAGGACCTTACGTTCACTATAAATTAGAGAAAAAAGTGTTAGCGAATGTAGAAGCTGGTAACAAAACAGTAATCAAAACTTGGTCTAGAGCAAGTATGATTACACCAGATTTTGTTGGGCAAACTATTGCTGTTCATAACGGTCGTCAGTTTGTACCAGTCTATGTTACAGAAAACATGGTAGGGCATAAATTAGGTGAATTTTCACCAACACGTTCTTTTAGAGGACACGCTGGTGCAAAAAATAAAGGAAAAAAATAGTAGGAAATGGGAGTTCGTAAAAAAAATATGGCAGATCAGTTAAAAGCAGAAAGAAAGCAACGTGCTTTTGCAAAGCTTACTAACTGTCCTACATCACCAAGAAAAATGCGTTTAGTAGCAGATCAAGTAAGAGGTGTAGAAGTTGAAAAAGCTTTACAAATCTTAAAATTCAGCCCTAAAGAAGCATCTATCAATTTAGAGAAATTGTTATTGTCTGCAATTGCAAACTGGCAAGCTAAAAATGAAGATGCCTCTATCGAAGATGCAGGATTATTTGTAAAATCTATTTATGTAGATAGCGCAGGAATGTTAAAAAGGTTAAGACCAGCTCCGCAAGGACGTGCTCATAGAATTCGCAAGCGTTCTAATCACGTTACTTTAGAGTTAGGAAGTAAAAATTTAAGTAATTAATCAAAGTAGAAATGGGACAAAAAACTAATCCAATAGGAAATCGTTTAGGAATCATCAGAGGTTGGGAATCTAACTGGTATGGTGGTAATGACTACGGAGATAAATTAGCTGAAGATGATAAGGTAAGAAAGTATATCAATGCTAGATTATCAAAAGCAAGTGTATCCAGAGTAATTATTGAGCGTACTTTAAAACTTGTAACCGTTACTATCACAACTGCACGTCCAGGTATCATTATTGGTAAAGGAGGTCAAGAGGTAGACAAGTTAAAAGAGGAGCTTAAAAAAATTACGGGTAAAGAAGTTCAAATTAATATTTTCGAAATTAAACGTCCAGAACTAGATGCAAAATTAGTTGCGACGAGTGTTGCACGTCAAATCGAGAATAGAATTTCATACAAGAGAGCTGTTAAAATGGCTATTCAGGCTACGATGCGAATGAATGCTGAAGGAATTAAAATTCAAATTTCAGGTCGTTTGAACGGAGCTGAAATGGCACGTTCAGAGCACTATAAAGAAGGAAGAATACCACTTTCTACTTTTAGAGCAGACATCGATTATGCACTTGTAGAATCTCATACTACTTATGGAAGAATAGGTGTAAAAGTATGGATTATGAAGGGTGAGGTATATGGTAAAAGAGAATTGTCTCCATTAGTTGGCTTGTCTAAAAAACAAGGTGGTAATAAAGGTGGAGGTGATAGATCTAAACGTTCACAACCTCGTAGAAGAAAATAATTTTTAAAATTAGAAATTAAAAATGTTACAGCCAAAAAGAGTAAAATACCGTAAGGTACAGAAGGCGAAAGGAAATATGACGGGTATTTCTGGTAGAGGAAATCAACTTTCTAACGGAATGTTTGGGATCAAATCTCTAGATCAGAACCTATTAACCTCACGTCAAATTGAAGCAGCTCGTATCGCGGCAACTCGTTACATGAAGAGAGAAGGTCAGTTATGGATAAAAATATTTCCAGACAAGCCAATTACCAAGAAACCTCTAGAGGTTCGTATGGGTAAGGGTAAAGGAGCACCTGATCATTTTGTTGCTGTTATTAAACCAGGTAGAATTTTGTTTGAAGTTGGTGGAGTACCAATGAATATAGCAAAAGAAGCTTTGCGTTTAGCAGCTCAAAAACTTCCAGTGAAAACGAAGTTTGTAATCGCAAGAGATTTTGATATTAACGCATAATTCTAAGTAAAATGAAACAATCAGAAATAAAAGAATTATCCATAGCAGATCTTAATGAAAAGCTAGGAGCGTTGCAAAAGAATTATACTGATCTTAAAATGGCTCACGCAATCACTCCCTTGGAGAATCCATTGCAATTGAGAAGTTTAAGAAGAACTGTAGCAAGAATTGCAACAGAATTAACAAAAAGAGAATTACAATAATTCTATAGTCAGTTTTAAAGATGGAAAAAAGAAATCTTAGAAAAGAGAGAATTGGTGTTGTTTCAAGTAGCAAAATGGAGAAATCTATTGTTGTATCTGAAACCAAAAGAGTAAAACACCCAATGTATGGAAAGTTCGTATTAAAGACGAAGAAATATGTTGCACACGACGAAAAGAATGATTGCAACGAAGGAGATACTGTTAGGATCATGGAAACAAGACCTATGAGTAAATCTAAGCGTTGGAGATTAGTAGAAATCCTAGAAAGAGCTAAATAATTATGTTACAGACAGAATCAAGATTAAAAGTAGCAGATAATACTGGAGCTAAAGAAGTTTTAGTTATTAGAGTTTTAGGAGGTACAAGAAAACGTTACGCAAGTATTGGAGACAAAATTGTCGTATCTGTTAAATCTGCAACTCCTAACGGAACTGTAAAAAAAGGTCAAGTATCTAGAGCAGTTGTTGTAAGAACTAAAAAAGAAGTAAGACGAAAAGACGGATCATACATTAGATTTGATGACAACGCTTGTGTACTTTTAAATCCAACAGAGGAAATGAGAGGAACACGTGTTTTTGGTCCAGTTGCCCGTGAGCTTCGTGAGAAACAATTCATGAAAATAGTATCATTAGCACCTGAAGTGCTTTAAATCATTAGGTAAGATGAAGAAGTTCAAAATTAAATCAGGAGATACTGTAAAAGTAATTGCAGGAGATCACAAAGGATCTGAAGGTAAAGTTTTACAAATCATTAAAGAGAAGGATAGAGTATTGGTAGAAGGTGTTAACTTAGTCTCTAAGCACACCAAGCCTAGTGCTCAAAACCCTCAAGGTGGTATTGTGAAAAAAGAAGCGTCACTTCATGTTTCTAACGTTATGTTAGTAGAAGACGGTGTTGCTGTAAGAGTAGGTTATCAAGTTGATGGAGATGCTAAAACTAGAGTCTCTAAAAAAACTAAAAAATAAGAATAATCATGAGTTACGTACCAAGATTAAAAGCAGAATACAAAGAAAGAGTAATCAAATCACTTTCTGAAGAATTCAGTTACAAGAATGTAATGCAAGTGCCTAAATTAGAAAAAATTGTTGTTTCTAAAGGAGTTGGTGCTGCCATTGCAGATAAGAAATTAATAGATTATGCTGTAGAAGAATTGACAAAGATCACAGGTCAAAAAGCAATTGCTACCATGTCTAAAAAAGATGTTGCATCTTTCAAACTTCGTAAAGGAATGCCAATTGGTGTAAAAGTTACTTTACGTGGTGATAAAATGTATGAATTTTTAGATAGATTAGTTACTGCTTCTTTACCACGTGTAAGAGACTTTAACGGGATAAAAGCTAACGGTTTCGATGGAAGAGGTAATTACAATTTAGGAATTACTGAACAAATCATCTACCCAGAGATTAATATTGACCAAGTGAAAAAAATCAGTGGTATGGATATTACCTTCGTAACATCCGCAGATACTGACAAAGAAGCAAAGTCATTATTAGGAGAATTAGGTTTACCATTCAAAAAAAATTAAGAAATGGCTAAAGAATCAATGAAAGCTCGTGAACGTAAAAGAGCAAAAACAGTTGCAAAATATGCAGAAAAGAGAAAAGCTTTAAAAGAGGCTGGAGACTATGAAGCATTGCAAAAATTACCAAAGAACGCTTCGCCTATTAGAATGCACAATAGATGTAAACTTACAGGTCGTCCAAAAGGATATATGAGACAGTTTGGTCTTTCTCGTGTAACGTTTCGTGAAATGGCAAACCAAGGGTTGATCCCAGGTGTTAAAAAAGCCAGCTGGTAGAAATATAAAATAAAGCTTTAAAATAAAAGTAGAATATGTATCTTTGCACGCTCTATTTTTATAAGAGTCATAGAATTTAACTGATTATAGGTTCGATTATCACAGAGAAATCTGTAACATAAATAGAGATAATTGAAAACCGTAATCGCAATATAAATAAGTATGTATACAGATCCAATCGCGGATTTTCTTACGCGAGTAAGAAACTCAATCTCAGCGGGACACAGAGTAGTAGAAATTCCAGCTTCAAACTTGAAGAAGGAAATGACTAAAATTTTGTTTGATCAAGGTTATATTTTAAGTTATCAGTTCAGTGACAAGAATGTCCAAGGAACAATCAAGATTGCTTTAAAATATGACAAGGAAACAAAAGAGTCAGTAATCAGAAAAATTCAACGAATCAGTACACCAGGTCTACGTAAGTATGTTGGCTCTTCAGAGATGCCAAGAGTATTAAACGGGCTTGGAATTGCTATTGTATCTACATCGAAGGGTGTAATGACAAACAAGAAGGCACGTCAAGAAAATGTTGGAGGAGAAGTTTTATGTTACGTTTATTAATCGATAAGAAATGAGTAGAATAGGAAAAAATCCCGTTAGCATTTCACAAGGTGTAGATGTAAGCATACAAGACAACGTAATCACTGTAAAAGGGAAGTTAGGTGAATTAACACAGACGATCTCTGAGGGGATTACGGTTAATATTGAAGACAATATCATTACGTTAGATAGAGTCTCTGAAAGCAAAGACCATAAAGCACAGCATGGTTTAATGAGAGCTTTAATCAGTAACATGATTGAAGGTGTAAGCAAAGGTTGGACTAAAGAATTAGAATTGGTTGGTGTAGGTTATAGAGCCTCTAACCAAGGACAAAAATTAGACTTAGCTTTAGGTTTCTCTCATAATATTGTTTTAGAACTAGCCAAAGAGGTGAAAGTTGAGACAGTATCTGAGAAAGGGAAAAACCCAATTATTAAATTAACTTCATTTGACAAACAATTAGTGGGTCAAATTGCTGCTAAGATTCGTTCATTCAGGGCTCCAGAACCTTACAAAGGAAAAGGAGTGAAGTTTGTTGGTGAAGTATTAAGAAGAAAAGCAGGTAAATCTGCATAATATATAGCATTATGGCATTATCAAAGCTAGAAAGAAGAACTAGAATAAAGCGTAGAATCAGAAAGATTATTTCAGGAACTGCTGCCAAACCAAGATTATCGGTTTTTAGAAGCAATAAAGAAATATACGCACAACTAGTAGACGATGTAAACGGAGTCACATTGGCTTCTGTTTCATCAAGAGATAAAGAAATTAAGGCAAGTACAAAAGCAGAAGGTGCTTCAGCAGTTGGTAAATCAATCGCTGAAAAAGCAACCAAAGCAGGTATAGAAACAGTTGCTTTCGATAGAAACGGATATTTATATCACGGTAGAGTTAAGGTATTAGCAGAAGCTGCAAGAGAAGCTGGTTTAAAATTTTAAGAAATTATGCAAGGATATAAAAACGTAGAAAGAGTAAAGCCAAGCGGATTAGAGCTTGTAGATAGATTAGTAGGCGTACAACGTGTAACCAAAGTAACAAAAGGTGGTAGAGCATTTGGTTTCTCTGCAATCGTAGTTGTTGGAGACGGTAACGGTGTTGTAGGTCATGGGTTAGGAAAATCAAAAGATGTAGCGTCAGCGATTGCAAAAGCAATAGAAGACGCAAAGAAAAACTTGGTTAGAATTCCTATCCTAGATGCAACTTTACCTCACGAACAAAAAGGTAAATTTGGAGGAGCTAAAGTATTCATAAAGCCTGCATCTAATGGTACAGGGGTAATTGCTGGTGGTGCTGTGAGAGCAGTATTAGAAGCGGTTGGTATTCATGATGTTTTGTCAAAATCTCAAGGATCATCAAACCCTCACAATGTAGTAAAAGCTACTTTTGATGCATTATTACAATTACGTAGTGCAGCATCAATTGCGAAGCAAAGAGGTATTTCTTTAGAGAAAGTATTTAACGGTTAAATCTAGGAACGATGGCAAAAATTAAAGTTACACAAGTTAAAAGTCAAATCGGGCGTCTTCAGAATCAAAAAAGAACTTTAGAAGCATTAGGTTTACGTAGAATGAACCAAACGGTTGAACACGAGGCAACTCCTTCAATTATTGGTATGGTAAATACAGTTAAACACTTAGTTTCTTTCGAAGAAATTAAATAAGATATATAGAAAATGAGTTTACATAATTTAACACCGGCAGAAGGTTCCGTTAAAAAAGGAAAAAGAATTGCAAGAGGTGAAGGTTCTGGAAAAGGTGGTACCGCTACAAGAGGTCACAACGGTCAGAAATCTCGTTCAGGTTATTCTAAAAAGATTGGTTTTGAAGGAGGTCAAATGCCACTTCAAAGACGTGTGCCGAAATTTGGTTTTACAAACATAAACCGTAAAGACTATCAAGGAATTAACTTAGATAAATTACAATCTTTAGTTGATAGTGGAGTACTAACTGATACAGTTACTTTAGATATTTTAGTTGCCAATGGATTAGCAGGCAAAAATGAGCTTGTTAAAATATTAGGGAATGGAGAATTGAAAGCGAAATTAAATATAACTGTACATAAGTTTACAGCATCAGCAAAGGCAGCTATTGAAGCAGCCGGAGGAGAAGCTGTCACTTTATAAGATCCCCGTAAATGATGAAATTTATTAATAGATTAAAAGAAATATTCAGTATTGAAGAATTAAAAAATAAAATTCTTCTAACGATCGGTTTAATTGCTGTGTATCGATTTATGGCTGCTGTTCCTTTACCTGGAATAGATCCATTACAATTATCGGCTTTAAAAGAAAGTACATCTGGAGGTCTTTTAGGTTTATTGAATGCATTTACAGGAGGAGCATTTGCTAGAGCATCCGTAATGGCGCTTGGTATTATGCCTTACATTTCTGCATCTATTGTAGTTCAGCTAATGGGAATCGCGGTTCCTTACTTACAGAAATTACAGAAAGATGGAGAAAGTGGACGAAAGAAAATTACGCAAATAACCAGATGGCTTACTATTGGAATCACTTTAGTACAGGCACCTACTTACATTACGGCAATTAAAACTCAGTTTGGTCTGGGTCCAGAAGCCTTCTTAGTAAGTGGAGCTACTTTTTGGGTATCTTCAATTATTATTTTAACTGCAGGAACAATTTTTGCAATGTGGTTAGGAGAGCGTATTACTGATAAAGGAGTTGGTAATGGAATTTCATTATTAATTACGGTAGGTATTATTGCTAATTTTCCAGCAGCATTTTTGCAAGAATTTGTTGCAAAAACAACCAATGCTGGTGCTGGTGGTTTGATGATGATATTGATCGAAATCATTGTATGGTTTGTAGTAATTTTGTTATCTGTGCTTCTCGTAACTGCAGTTCGTAAAATTGCAGTACAATATGCGAGAAGAACGGTCGCTGGAAATATTCAAAATGTTGCAGGTTCAAGAGACTATATTCCTTTGAAATTAAATGCAGCAGGTGTGATGCCAATTATATTTGCACAAGCAATTATGTTTTTACCAGTTGCTTTAGCGCAGCGATTTCCTGCAATTGCAAGTCTTCAAGACATGAATGGCCTGTGGTACAATGTTGTTTTTGCATTGTTAATCATTGTCTTCAGTTATTTCTATACTGCTATTACAATTCCTACGAATAAGATGGCAGAAGATTTAAAACGTAGTGGTGGTTTTATTCCAGGAATTAGACCAGGGAAAGACACAGCAGAAAAATTGGACGGTGTATTATCTAAAATCACGTTCCCAGGATCGTTATTTTTAGCAATGCTATCTATTTTACCAGCCATTGTAGTTCAATTTGGGGTACAACAGAGTTGGGCCATGTTTTATGGTGGAACCTCATTGATAATTATGGTAGGAGTTGCAATTGATACATTACAACAAATTAATTCGTATTTGTTAAACCGTCATTACGATGGATTAATGAAAGCGGGGAATAGCAATAGAAAATCGAATACATAACAATATGGCTAAACAATCAGCAATTCAACAAGATGGAACCATCACAGAAGCATTATCGAATGCAATGTTTCGTGTAGAATTAGAAAACGGACATATTGTAACGGCTCATATTTCGGGTAAAATGCGTATGCATTATATCAAATTATTACCAGGAGATAAGGTAAAATTAGAGATGAGTCCGTATGATTTAACAAAAGCAAGAATTACTTACAGATACTAAAAAAAAACAAAACAGATGAAAGTTAGAGCATCAGTTAAAAAAAGAAGTGCCGACTGCAAAATAGTTCGCAGAAAAGGCAGATTATATGTGATTAATAAACAAAATCCTAGATTTAAACAAAGACAAGGGTAATGGCAAGAATAGCAGGTATTGATATTCCAAAGAACAAAAGAGGAGTTATTGCTTTAACTTACATCTTTGGTATAGGAGACAGCAGAGCTAAAAAAGTTTTAGCAAACGCAAAAGTAGATGAAAGTATCAAAGTTCAAGATTGGACTGATGATCAAATCGCAGCAATTAGAGAACAAGTTGGATCTTTCACTATTGAAGGAGAACTTCGTTCTGAAGTACAGTTAAACATCAAACGTTTGATGGATATCGGTTGTCAAAGAGGAATTCGTCATAGATTAGGTCTTCCATTAAGAGGACAAAGAACGAAGAATAACTCACGTACAAGAAAAGGTAAGAGAAAAACTGTAGCTAACAAGAAAAAATAAAGTTAGATAAGTAATAAAGATCTAATCGTAGTTTATTAACTACCATATTAGAAAACTAAATTACTAAAACTGAATAATTATGGCAAAAGCAAGTTCAAAAAAACGTAAAGTAATAATAGAAGCTACTGGGGAGGCACATATCACTGCATCTTTCAATAATATCATTATTTCTTTAACAAACAAAAAAGGAGATGTAATTTCATGGTCGTCTGCAGGTAAAATGGGATTCAGAGGTTCTAAAAAGAACACTCCATATGCAGCTCAATTAGCAGCAGAAGACTGTTCTAATGTTGCTAAAGAAGCAGGTTTACGTAAAGTAAAAGTGTATGTAAAAGGACCTGGTAACGGTAGAGAATCTGCGATCAGATCTATCCACAATTCTGGTATAGAAGTAACTGAAATCATTGATGTTACACCGATACCTCACAATGGATGTCGTCCACCTAAAAGAAGAAGAGTATAATTAAATATTTTAACTTGATAGGAATTAGATTATCGAAGGATTAGCCTTAATTCATAATCCCTATCTACAATAAAAAAGAAATGGCAAGATATACAGGACCCAAAACAAAAATTGCACGTAAGTTTGGCGAAGCAATTTTTGGAGAAGATAAAAACTTCGAAAAAAGAAACTTTCCTCCAGGACAGCATGGTAATGCAAGAAGAAGAGGAAAAAAATCAGAATATGCGACTCAGTTAATGGAGAAGCAAAAGGCAAAATATACCTATGGTATATTAGAGCGTCAGTTTAGTAACTTGTTTAAGCAAGCACAATCTGCTTCTGGAATTACAGGTGAAATATTATTACAATTATGTGAATCACGTTTGGACAATGTGGTTTACAGAATGGGAGTTTCTAACTCAAGAAGTGGGGCTCGTCAATTAGTATCTCACAGACACATTACAGTTAATGGAGAAATTGTGAACATTCCATCTTATAGTTTAAAAGAAGGGGATGTAGTTGCTGTAAGAGAAAAATCAAAATCTTTAGTAGCTATCGAAAATGCATTGGCATCTAACAACAATGTATTTGAATGGTTGACATGGAATTCAGATACAAAAACTGGTACTTTTGTTAAAGTTCCAGAAAGATTACAAATTCCAGAAAATATCAAAGAACAGTTAATCGTAGAATTATATTCTAAGTAATAAATTAATCACATTGGAATTTAGCCAAAGGATTTATATGTACTTCTTCAGACCTATATATCGCGCAACTAAATAACAATTAAAACGAAGAAAAAATGGCAATTTTAAATTTTCAAAAGCCCGATAAAGTATTAATGATTGAATCTACAGATTTTTCAGGTAGATTTGAGTTTAGACCCTTAGAACCAGGTTTTGGTTTGACCATAGGAAATGCTTTAAGAAGAGTACTTCTGTCCTCTTTAGAAGGTTTTGCAATTACCTCATTAAGAATTGATGGTGTAGAGCATGAGTTTTCTACGATTCCTGGAATTGTAGAGGATGTTACTGAGATTATCTTAAACTTAAAGCAAGTACGTTTTAAGAAACAAATAGATGAAACTGATAGAGAAAACGTTTCTATATCGGTATCTGATCAAGAGCAGTTTACTGCAGGAGATTTACAGAAATTTATTTCTGGATTTCAAGTTTTGAATCCTGATTTAGTAATTTGTAACATGGATAAGTCTGTAAAGTTAAATGCAGAAATTTCAATAGAAAAAGGGAGAGGATTCGTTCCTGCTGAAGAGAATAAAAAAGCTTCAGCTCCAATAGGTACTATCTTTACAGATTCTATATACACACCAATTAAGAATGTAAAATATGCAATCGAGAATTTCCGTGTAGAACAAAAAACAGATTATGAAAAATTAGTTTTCGATATCGATACTGATGGTTCAATCAATCCAAAAGATGCCCTAACGGAAGCTGCAAAAATATTAATTCATCACTTTATGCTATTCTCTGATGAGCGTATTACATTGGAAGCAGATGAAATTGCACAAACAGAAACATATGATGAAGAATCATTGCATATGCGTCAGTTGTTAAAAACTAGACTAATCGATATGGATTTATCTGTCAGAGCTTTAAATTGTTTAAAGGCTGCTGAGGTAGATACCTTAGGAGATTTAGTTTCTTTTAATAAAAGTGATTTAATGAAGTTTAGAAACTTTGGAAAAAAATCATTAACAGAACTAGAAGAATTAGTAATTGTAAAAGGGTTAAGTTTCGGTATGGATTTAACCAAATATAAATTAGATAGAGATTAACTTTTCATATTTTGCTCCTCAAAATGAGTTGATGCAAGATGAAAGTAATAAATAAACGTCATGAGACACGGAAAAAAACACAACCACTTAGGAAGAACAACTTCGCACAGAAAGGCGATGTTAGCCAATATGACTTGTTCATTAATTGAGCACAAGCGTATCAACACAACTGTTGCAAAAGCAAAAGCCTTGAGAGTTTTTGTAGAGCCTTTAATTACGAAATCTAAAACAGATACCACTCATAACAGGCGTGTTGTTTTTAGTTACCTACGTGATAAATATGCTGTTACAGAATTATTCAAAGAAATTTCTGTAAAAGTAGCAGACAGACCCGGAGGATACCTTCGTATTATTAAGCTAGGAAATCGTCAAGGGGATAATGCTCCTATGGCAATGGTAGAATTAGTTGATTACAACGAACTCTATAATCCTAAAGGTAAAAAAGCGAAGAAAACTACTCGTAGAGGAAGAAGCAAAAAGGCAGAAGCTCCACAAGTAGAAGCGCCAGCAACTGAAGATTCATCTGAAGAATAAAAAATGAATTTTTTTTAAATCATATTAAAGGGATAAACATTAATGTTTATCCCTTTTTTTATATTTTTGTTATACAAACTAAACACAACTATTATCAATGAAATATCAAACACGCAAAAAGGCTCTAGTTTTATTAGCAGATGGAACAATTTTTTACGGAAAATCTGTTGGAATAGAGGGGACCTCTACCGGAGAAATCTGTTTTAATACTGGAATGACAGGATATCAAGAAATATTTACAGATCCTTCTTATTTTGGTCAATTAATGGTCACAACCAATGCCCATATTGGTAATTATGGTGTGAATGCAAATGAAGTAGAATCAGATGGAATCAAAATTTCAGGGTTAATTTGTAGAAATTTTAGTTTCAACCATTCTAGAATTGATTCTGATGGAAATTTAAAAGACTGGTTTTCAAAACACAATATTGTTGCAATATCAGATGTAGATACAAGAGCTTTAGTTTCCTATATTAGGGATAATGGCGCCATGAATGCAATTATTTCTACAGATATCGATAATATTGAGGATTTGAAGAAACAATTGGCAGAAGTTCCAAGTATGGAAGGTTTGGAATTAGCTTCAAAAGTATCAACCAAAGAACCTTATTTTGTAGGTGATGAAAGTTCTGATACTAAAATATCAGTTTTAGATATTGGTGTCAAAAAAAATATCATCAATAATTTAGTAAAAAGAGGTGCTTATGTGAAAGTGTTTCCATACAATGCGTCTTTTGAAGAATTGGAAGCTTTTGATCCAGACGGATACTTTATTTCAAACGGACCTGGAGATCCAGAACCGCTGACTGATGCACAAGCTGTTGCCAAAGAAATTATAAAAAGAGATCTCCCTTTATTTGGTATCTGTTTGGGGCACCAAGTAATCGCTTTAGCAAATGGAATTTCTACTTATAAGATGCATAATGGGCACCGAGGAATCAATCATCCCGTTAAAAATTTACTAACAGGAAAAGGAGAAATAACCTCTCAAAATCATGGCTTTGCAATCAATAGAAAAGAAACTGAAGCGAATGAACATGTAGAGATTACCCATGTTCATTTAAATGATCACACAGTTGCTGGAATCCGTATCAAAAATAAAAATGCCTTTTCTGTGCAATACCATCCTGAAGCGAGTCCAGGTCCTCATGATTCTGAATATTTGTTTGATGAATTTATTCAAAATATTCGAAAAGTAAAATCAGAGGTAAACTAGTATCTGCCTCTGTGATTAAATAGAAAACGTTTTCGTAAGAAACGCGTTAAATCATGAGTACATATGCTATATTTTGTAATTTAGCCATTATAAATTACAGATATTAAATTAATTAAATTTTCAATACAATGAGTGTTATTATTAGTGTTCACGCACGTCAAATTTTTGATTCAAGAGGAAATCCAACAGTAGAAGTAGATGTGACTACAGAAAATGGAGTTTTGGGTAGAGCAGCGGTTCCTTCAGGAGCCTCAACAGGAGAGCATGAAGCTGTAGAATTACGTGATGGTGGAAAAGAGTACATGGGGAAAGGTGTTTTAAAAGCGGTAGATAATGTAAATAGTATTATCGCAGGTGAATTACTAGGAACCTCTGTTTTCGAACAAAATGCTATTGATCAATTAATGATTGACTTAGATGGTACTCCAAATAAATCTAAATTAGGTGCTAATGCTATTTTAGGAGTTTCTTTGGCTGCTGCAAAAGCAGCTGCAAACGAGTTAGGGATGCCTTTGTATAGATATGTAGGAGGTGTTTCTGCAAATACACTTCCGGTTCCAATGATGAATATTATTAATGGAGGTTCTCACTCAGATGCACCGATTGCTTTTCAAGAATTTATGGTAATGCCTGTGAAAGCAGCAACTTTTTCTAAAGCGATGCAAATGGGGTCTGAAATTTTCCATAACTTAAAGAAAGTTTTACACGATAGAAACTTGTCAACTGCTGTTGGAGATGAGGGAGGTTTTGCACCAACTCTTGATGGAACAGAAGACGCATTAGATACCATTGCTTTGGCTGTTAAAAATGCAGGGTATTCATTTGGTGATGAAATTATGGTAGCTCTAGATTGTGCTGCTGCAGAATTTTACGTGAATGGAAAATATGACTATTCTAAATTTGAAGGAGAGACTGGTAAAATAAGAACTAGTCAAGAGCAAGCCGATTATTTAGCTGAATTAGCAGCAAATTACCCTATTATTTCTATTGAAGATGGTATGGATGAAAATGATTGGGAAGGGTGGAAATACTTAACCGAAAAAATTGGAGATAAAGTTCAATTAGTAGGTGATGATTTATTCGTTACTAATGTAGAGCGTTTGTCAAGAGGAATTGATAACGGAATTGCAAATTCAATTTTAATCAAGGTCAATCAAATAGGAACGTTAACAGAAACTATTTCTGCAGTCAATATGGCAAAAAATGCAGGATATACTTCAGTGATGTCTCATAGATCAGGTGAAACTGAAGACAATACCATTGCAGATTTGGCAGTAGCGTTAAATTGTGGTCAAATTAAAACAGGTTCTGCTTCTCGTTCTGATAGAATGGCAAAGTACAATCAATTATTGCGAATTGAAGAAGAATTGGGAGCCACTGCTTATTTTCCAAAGCAAAATGCTTTTAAAATATAATCGATTTTTTAAATATACTTGAAGCCTCATAATTTTATGAGGCTTTTTTTGTGATGTGAGGTAAAAAAGAAGATAAATCATCTTAAATCTATCTCTGTATGCCCTTGAAATTATCTAATAATATAGTATCTTTGAGCTCTTTAATTACACAAAAAAAACATCAAATGTCAGATAAGGCAACATTGCAAGTTGGAGATAAGAGCTATGAGTTTCCTCTTATAAAAGGAACAGAAAATGAAATAGCAATTAATGTCAAAACATTGAGAACTGCTTCTCAAGGAATCATCACTATAGATCCAGGTTTTAAGAATACAGGTTCTTGTGAAAGTGCGATTACTTTTTTAGATGGAGAAAAAGGAATTTTACGATATAGAGGGTATTCTATTGAAGAACTTGCCAATAAAGCAAGCTTCTTAGAGGTTGCTTATGCACTTATTTTTGGAGATTTACCAAGTAATGAGCAATTAGATAAATTTCATTCAGATATCAAGTCTAAATCTGTTGTCGATGAAGATGTGAAAAAAATTATAGATGCTTTTCCAAAGAATGCCCATCCAATGGGAATATTATCCTCTCTAACGAGTGCACTAGTGGCATTCAATCCTTCTTCAGTGAATGTAGATTCGGAGGAAGAAATGTACAGAGCAATTGTAAAAATTATGGGAAAATTTCCTGTTTTAGTTGCATGGGCGATGCGTAAAATTGAAGGATTACCTTTAAACTACGGGTCTAGTTCATTAGGATATATAGAGAATGTTATGAAAATGATGTTTGAAAAGCCAAATGAAGAGTTTTTAATCAACCCAATCATTAAATCAGCGTTGGATAAATTATTAATTCTGCATGCAGATCATGAACAAAATTGCTCCACATCTACAGTTCGTATCGTAGGTTCTTCTCATGCTGGTTTGTTTGCCTCTGTTTCAGCGGGAATATCTGCTTTATGGGGTCCATTACACGGAGGTGCTAATCAAGCAGTTCTAGAAATGTTAGAATCTATAAAGGCTGATGGAGGTGACACAAAAAAGTATATGGCCAAAGCTAAAGATAAAAATGATTCTTTCCGTTTGATGGGATTTGGACATAGAGTTTATAAAAACTTTGATCCAAGAGCAAGAATTATTAAGGCAGCAGCAGATGAAGTTTTAAATGATTTAGGGATTGATGATCCGATTTTAGATATTGCGAGAGCTTTAGAGCAAGAAGCTTTAAATGATCCTTATTTTGTAGAAAGAAAGTTATATCCTAATGTCGATTTTTATTCAGGTATCATATACAGAGCCATGGGGATTCCTGTAGAAATGTTTACGGTAATGTTTGCTTTAGGGCGCCTTCCAGGTTGGATTGCTCAATGGAAAGAAATGAGATTGCGAAAAGAGCCAATTGGTCGTCCGCGTCAAATTTATACAGGAGAAAACTACAGAGAATTTATCCCAATAGAAAAAAGATAAATTTTAGTATATTTAAAAATAAAAAGCTTCATATTTTATGAAGCTTTTTTTATCTCTTTTTAGATGTTAAAACTACATATAAATAACGAAACTTCAAGATTAAGAGCTGTGATCTTGGGAATTGCCAATAGTAATGGAGGGATTCCTAAGTTGGAAGATTGTTATGATCCTAAGAGTATCGATCATGTTTTGGCTGGTACCTATCCCAAAGAACAAGAAATGATTCTAGAGATGGATGCAGTTGCTCAAGTTTTTAAGAAGTATGATGTTCAGGTTTTTAGACCAGATTTAATAGAAAATTATAATCAAATATTTTCTAGAGACATTGCTTTTGTAATTGAAGATACTTTTATTGAGGCGAATATTCTTCCAGATAGAGAAAGAGAATACAAAGCAATAGAAACGGTACTCTCTCAAATAAATCCTGAAAAAATCGTTGTTTTACCTAAACAATGTCATGTAGAAGGAGGGGATGTAGTACCATGGAATGAGTATCTTTTTATAGGTACTTACTCTGGAAGTGATTATACAGAATACATTACCGCTCGAACAAATATCGATGCAGTGATCGCCTTGCAAGAATTATTTCCACATAAAAAAGTAAAGTCTTTTGAGTTAAGAAAATCAAACACAAGTGCCCTTGAGAACGCACTGCATTTAGACTGTTGTTTTCAACCCATAGGAAGAAATAAAGCCATTCTTCACAAAAATGGTTTTTTAGTAGAAAGCGAATACGAATGGTTGGTTAATTTTTTTGGAAAAGAAAATATCTTTGAAATTACCAAAGAAGAGATGTACAACATGAATAGCAACGTTTTTTCAATTTCTGAAGAAATTATTATTTCTGAAAAAAACTTTACACGTTTAAATCATTGGCTAAGGGAAAATGGGTTTACTGTTGAAGAAGTTCCTTATGCTGAAATAGCCAAACAAGAAGGGTTATTAAGATGTTCTACCCTGCCTTTAATTAGAGATTAAATATTATGATAAAAGTGCAAAAAAAACGAGCAATTAGCTCGTTTTTTCGCAACGTATAAATTTTGTATTACTCTTTTTTAATTTTATTGAGATAATCCTGAAAACGCTTTCCATAATCAGATTTTTTTATGTTTTCTGATAGGGAATTATTTACAGTATCTAGCATTTTTAAGCTGGCATCATACATTTCTGTCAGTGCTAGATAGGGCGCTACCTCTGAGTCTGCATTTGAAATTGCAAAATTGGTAGTAAACAGCACTTTTCTTCTTATGAGTTTATTGTAATCATTTTCTAATTGGGCAATTAATTTTGTATCATTTGCTTTTTTTGCATCAAAATCTTGCTTTATATATTCCAAACGCTTGTTTTGAAACTTTCTCATAACGGTATTGTATCGATCTAAAATTTCTTGATTTTTAGATCCAATAATTTCTGGATGATAGCCAAACTGTTCTACTTTATCATTGATTGTGATGGTTCCTTTTTCTCCAAAAAATAAGATTCTTTTATCTGTAGTATTTCCATCAAAAGTTAGATAGTACAATACAGAGGATGCTACATCGTCTGTCAATCTAAATTGATCATTTCCTAATAAACTGATTGAATCGACAGATATCAAAAGAGAATCTTTCATTTTTTGAAGATATAGAGTTCCTTTTTTGAGTCCTTTAATTTGTCCTTGAACAAGCATATTTCCTTCTTTTTTGGAAGAACAGGCTGTCATTAAAAATGATACAAGTAAAAGAGTGATAATTTTTTTCATAAATAAAATTTTGTATTCGCTAATATCTTCATTTTAATTTAAAATGTAGCAGATAATTCCATTAAAATAGTACATAAAATAGCCCCAACAGTTCCTATTGCATATCCAAAAACAGCCAGTAAAACACCTACGGTTGCCAAAGATGGATGAAAAGCTTGAGCGACAACAGGTGCAGACGCTGCACCACCAACGTTTGCTTGACTACCCAGAGCTAGAAAGAAATAAGGCGCTCTTATTATTTTCGCAACAATGATCAATAGTATTGCATGAATACTTATCCAAACAAAACCAATGAACATTAAGCCTGGATTTTCAAAAGCTTGATTCAAATCCATTTTCATACCAATAGTAGCTACTAAAATGTAGATGAAAATACTTCCTAATTTACTAGCACCTGCACCTTCATAAGTTTTTGCTTTCGTATAAGATAATACAATTGCTACAATAGTAGAAATACTAATTAGCCAAAAGAAAGGAGAACCTAAGAAGGAAAATACATTCCGCCAGGTTTGTGAATTTATTGTTGCTATTATTTCAGAAAAAAATTGGCTTAAATATTTTGCTGAGAAATGTCCAAAACCCACAGTCCCAAAAGCAATTGCAAGCATGATCATAAAATCTGTTAAACTGGGATTTCTTTTTATTTTTTTTGTAAAGGTGATTACTTTGTTTTTCAATTCATCAATAGCAATTGTATCTGCTTTTAACCATTTGTTAATCGAGTCTTTTTTACCAATTCCTATCAGTAATATCGCCATCCAGACATTGGCAACTACAATATCTACAATTACCATTCCACCATATTTTGCAGGATTGTATTTGTAAATTTCTAGCATGGCTGTTTGGTTTGCTCCTCCGCCAATCCAGCTTCCAGCAAGAGTAGATAACCCTCTCCAAACAGCTTCAAAATCGGAGCCTCCAACTGTTTCCGGTGAAAAAAAGGAAATCAATAAAATGGCAATGGGTCCTCCAATAATAATTCCAATAGTTCCTGTAAAAAACATGATCAGTGCTTTTGAGCCCAAGTTAAAAATGGCTTTTAAGTCGATGCTTAAGGTCATTAATACTAGTGCCGCAGGGAGTAAAAAACGACTAGCAACATAATACAATTCAGAGCTATTAGAGGTAATTTCACCAGCAGCATTTATTGTTTTCCATTCAGGTGAAATAATACCAAAAGTTGTAAAGATTGCAGGTATAAAATAGGCCATAAATAATCCAGGAACGATTTTATAAAATCGGTGCCAGAAACCATTCGTTTTAGATTCTGTGTAAAAAACAACCCCTAAGGAACTCATTAAAATTCCAAATACAATTGCGTCGTTTGTGAATATTGGTTCCATTTATTTTATTTTTTTGTATGATTGGTATTAAGGACAACCCCTAATTGCAACCTGTTAAATCCGATCGTTGGTAATTTTTGATAAAAATATCCTGTTTTAAATGTAACTGCTTGGTTAAGTTTATATAAGAAACCAGCACCAGTCCAATTTTGGGCTATCAAATCGCCTTTGAAATTAAAAAATACTTCATTGAACGCATATATGTTCCAATTTTTTGAAATAGGATAGCTTGCGTTGATGTCATAACGTAACCAACTTTCAGTTGTTTCTAAATTGTTTTTTTTCATGAATCGATGTTCAAAACGGAAACGATGTTTTAATTTTAAACTTGCTAATTTGTAGGTTACATTTATGTCTTCATACAATCTAAATTCAGTGAGTAAGTCAGAAGGGCTTTGATATTCTGTATCTGTATCTGCATAACTAATACCAGCAGTGAAATTGATTTTTGAATTTAGTTTATAATTGATACCTAATCTGTAAATAGATTGTTGAAATTCACTTGCCAATTCAAAATAACGATAATGCGCCATCGTTTTTAGTGCAAATTTTTCTGATAATTTATGGGAGCCATTGTACATATACCAGGAACCTAATTTATCTTTGGCAGAATTTTGTGCGCTGTTATTAAGAGAGAAAAGACAGAAACATAATAGCAATAATAATTTTTTCATGTATGATGAAGAAAATAGTTAGTTATTTAATATCGCTAAAATAATTTTTTTTTAAGAAATACCTTTCTTTGATTACAACTTATTTATAAATTAGCTTGGAATTTATAATCTTTTTTACAGATGAAAATTAAATTATTTTTAGTGGTTTCTTTTCTTTTCTTTTCAAATATATCAGAAAATAAATCAATGTTTTGGGGTAAAAATGGTCACAGAGCAACAGGTGAAATAGCAGAAAAACATTTAACCAAAAGAGCTAAAAAGAAGATCAATCAAATTTTAAAGGGCCAAAGTTTGGCCTTTGTTTCTACTTATGCTGATGAGATAAAATCGGACAGAAAGTACAATAAGTATTATTCTTGGCATTACATCAATATGGATTTGGATGATACGTATGCGTCGGCAAAGAAAAATCCTAAGGGAGATTTAGTTACAGGAATTCAAACATGTATTGCAGCCCTGAAAGATGAAAAAAGCACCCAAGAAAGCAAAGAGTTTCATTTAAAAATGTTGGTTCATTTTGTAGGAGATTTACATCAGCCTTTGCATATTGGAAGACCAGAAGATAGGGGAGGTAACGATGTTCACATAGAGTGGTTTGGGAATAAAACAAATTTACATGTTGTTTGGGATCATTCGATGATTGATGATTGGGAAATGAGTTATTTAGAACTAGCAAATAATGCCAGAAGCTTGTCAAAAAAACAGATACAAGCAATAAAAAAAGGATCGTTGATTGATTGGGTAGATGAAGTTCATGAGCTTACTGTAGAGGTGTATAACTCTGTTGAATCTGGTCAGAATTTACGCTATGCCTATTCGTATGAATATTTTGGAATTGTAAGAACTCAATTACAAAAAGGAGGTATTCGTTTGGCGAAATTACTAAATGAAATTTTTGATTAATAGTCCTGTAAATTAGTAACAACAGAGCAGTCTTTGTAAGAAGATAGTATTACTAATACCAGCGTTTCTTTTTCTTTTTAGAAGCCGCAGATTTTCTTCCTTTTTTGTGTTTACTGATTGTGTTGGGTTGCTTTTTTTTGTGAGTTGGCTTAGCAATTGGATAGGGATGATCATGAATGATTTTAATTGGTTTTTCAATTAAATCTTCAATAATTTTAATGTATGCATTTTCGTCCGGAGAACAGAAAGAGAAGGCAATACCTGATTTTCCTGCTCTACCTGTTCTGCCTATTCTATGAACATAGGTTTCAGGGATGTTTGGGATATCAAAATTAATGATGGCATCTACATTGACAATATCAATTCCACGAGCAGCGACATCTGTAGCGATGAGAATACTTGATTTTTGATTTTTAAAATTCTCAATAGCTTTATTTCGGATGCTCTGTGTTTTGTCTCCATGAATACTGGTCACTTTGTATCCATTCTTTAGTAAACTCTTTTCCAGTTTATCTACGCCAAATTTAGTCCGTCTAAAAATGATTATTTTTCCATTTATTGTATTTCTTAATAGATGTAAACATAAATCAGTTTTGTTCTTTTTGGGAAGATAATACAACAGTTGTCCAATGTTTTTTGAAGTCGTATTTTCTGGATGTATTTCAATCCTTACAGGATTTTTGAGAGTAGTGTCAGCTAACTGACTAATTTTTTCTGGAATCGTTGCTGAAAAAAGCAAGGTTTGCTTTTTTTTAGGACAGAAAGCCTCGATTTTTTTTACATCCTTTATAAATCCCATGTCTAGCATTAAATCCGCTTCATCTAGTACAAAAATATCAATACTACTCAGGTCGATATTTCCTTGAAGTTGAAGATCAATTAATCTTCCTGGAGTTGCAATTAAGATGTCTACACCTTTAGCTAATAGTTCTTTTTGAGGAGCTAGGGAAACTCCACCAAAAACAGCGGTTGCAGTTAGAGTTGTATATTTGCTATAGCTTGTGAATTTTTCTAGAATTTGAATTGCCAATTCACGAGTTGGGGTAATGATCAGTGATTTAATTTTTTTTACGTCCTTTTCTTCTACTAATTTTTCAGATAATAACTGAATTATTGGCAACGCAAAAGCAGCAGTTTTACCCGTACCCGTTTGTGCTGAAACAACAACATTTTTTTTTGCTAAAACGAATGGAATTACTTTTTGCTGCACCAAAGTTGCTGTGTGAAATCGCTCTTCGGCAATTGCTTTTAATATGGATTCATGTAAAGAGAATTCAGCAAACTTCATGGGTTATTTTTGGTGTAAAGGTAGTTTAAAATATATGGATGATTTTTGATCTGTTTGTATGTTAATAAATAAGTTGTGTAAAGGTGATTTGGATCATTTACATAAGGTTCAAACAATTTATTTTTGAATTAATAACAGATTTATAGGTTATAATCTTTCTTCAATCCAACTTTTAAAGCTGTGAAAGTTTTGAGGAGCAACTCCATGGCCAACAGGGTACTCTGAGTATACATTTTGAAGATTTAAACTGTCTAGAAAAGGTTTGCTATTTCTAGCCCATTCCACAGGTAAAACTTGGTCTACCGAACCATGGGAGCAGTAATAGTCAGTTTTAATTTCTTTTGAGATAGAATCCGGCAACAATTCGGTATTTATATAACCACTTAATGCAATTACGTTTTGTACTTTATTGGGGTAGAAAAAACTCAAAGAGTAGCTTAAAATAGCCCCTTGACTGAACCCTAGTAGAAATGTTTTATTATTACTTAGATGGTATTTCTCTTTAATTTTGTCAATAAAAACTGCTAGTTGATCAATTGACTCTTTGGCTTGTTTTAAGTCTGAAAATTTACCATTTGTAGTATCGAAATTTATGGCATACCAAGCATAACTTCCAGGACTCATATATATTGGTGCTTGAGCACTTATAATTAAGAATTGATCGGGTAATTCTTCTGAAAATGAAAACAAATCTTGTTCATTACTTCCGTAACCGTGTAACAAAATCAATAAAGGTGGGTTTTCGACTTCTTTTTTTGGGGTTCTTACTAGGTAATTTAAATCGCTCATCTTTATACTACGTTTTCAGGAGTAATTAAATATTTTTAAACCATTCTTGAAATTGATCTCCTAGAAACGGAATTTTTTTTTCTTCTCCTCTAATCGCCCCTATAAGTCCAATAATTCTAAAGATAAACAGCATCAATGCAATTAGAACTCCTGTATTTTTTCCTAAAAGATCAGTAATATAATATTGATTTAATAATCCAATAATTCCCAATCCAATCATCTGTCTTATGTGAAAAGCAGCAAAAGAATTTTTTCTACCATACTGCATGATAAGTGCTGCGATAGTTCCAACAATGGTAATATGACTGATGATGGCTATTGTCTTTCCTTCTTGTATTGTTTGGTTATTCAAGTTCTTTTATTTTAAAACTAGTTGATTGTTGGAGAAAATTCCATAGGCTTTCCCCTTTAGATTTTTATTTAAAAAAGGACTGTTCTTAGAGGTTGATAATAGGTGTTCTTTTGTAAAGGTATATTCGTTTTCTGGATTAAATAAAGTAATTTCTGCAGTATTTTTTTCTATGATTGAGTGATTTTCTATTCCAAAAATGGCTTTGGGCTTGCAGGTAATATTTTGGATGAAGTCTTCCAGTGTTAAAACTGAATTAAGGGCTCCAAATGCACTCTCTAGACCTATTACTCCAGCTTTTGCTTCGCTAAATTCAACATTTTTATATTCGATGTCTATTGGGTTGTGGTCTGAGGTAATTAAATCTATTACTCCAGTTTTTACTCCCTTTTGTAGGGCTTTTACATCCATTTTAGTTCTCAACGGTGGACATACTTTAAAATTACTATCAAAACCATGTAATTCATCATCGGTTAAGGTTAAATGATGAATGGAAACACTGCAGCTAACTTGAAGACCTTTCTTTTTTGCTTCTTTGATCAATGCGACAGATTTATCGGTGGTAATTGTTGGGATGTGTAGTTTTCCTCCGGTGTATTCTAATAAGAACAAATCTCTGGCAATCTGAACATGCTCTGCCAAACTAGGATCTCCTTTGAGTCCTAATCTTGTACTGTTAATTCCCTCGTTTGCAGTTCCCTCTCCGGCAATTGATGTATTTTTTGGAAAACTATAGACTAGGCCGTCAAAGTTTTGAGCATACAACAGCGCAATCTTCATTAAATTATCGTTGGTAATTGGGAGATTATAATCACTAAAGGCAATGGCTCCAGATTGTTGCATGTCATACAGTTCTGCCATTTCTACACCTTTACTTTCTTGCGTTAAAGCTCCAATAGGGTAGAGCTTTGTGGCAAATCCTTTTGCTTTGTTTAATAGAAATTCAACAGCGGATTTATGGTCAATTACAGGATTTGTATTGGCATTGACTGCTACAGAAGTAAAACCACTTTTAGCAGCAACAGTTAATCCGTTTTTAATGGTTTCTCTTTCTTCATAACCAGGTTCACCAAAAGAAACACTCGCGTCAAACCAACCGCAAGAGACGTGTAAATTTTCTAATTCTATCACTTGATACTTATTGTTGTTTTCGATAGAATCTGAAATTTTTTCAATAACTCCGTTGCTTATTAAAATGTCTTTTTTTTGATTGTGAAATGGGCTGGAATTGTCAATAATCGTTGCCGATTTTAAAAGCGTATTCATGGTTTGTAGAATTTCAGAATTAAAATTTCTAGCAACAAAGATACAATTGCCAACGTTAAAAACCATTTCGAAAGCCAATGAACTTGATTTTTTTTGTTAATTTTTTTAAAAACATCTGAAATTGATCCAGTAACAATTCCTTTTTGGCTAATTTTTTTAAGCTTATTTAAGTCCATGTAATTGATGAAACTTTCTTCTTTTGGGTAATTAAAGGCTAGTGTTTGAATGGTGTCTTTATCCTTTAAAACTTGGTAAAAACCGGGAGTTAAGGATGCTGCATTGGTGGTGATCCGTACTTTATTTTTAAACTTTGATTGAAGAGGGATCAAAGAGTTTTCAGAATTCAAAATCCTTACAACCTGATTTTCTCTTGTTTTTGTTTCTATATCAATTTTATTTGTGCGCCCTATTCTATAGAATAATTGACTGTTTTTGAAACTCAATTTTCCAAAATTATAAAAAACAGGAACGATTAACGGAGAATTAATGAAGTTGCTATTGTCTCTTTCTAAAGAGGCTGAAACCCAATAAACGGTCCTTTTCTTATTTTTAATTTGAGAGATAAAAGGACTGTCGTTTTCAAATCCAATAATTTTACTAGCATTATTTGAATCAATAGGGTAATAACTTTGTACTGAAGGATATTGAAAATTGGTTATATTCTTTGAAAATACATTTTCAAACAAGGGGTGTTCAAAATTAATTGCTGTAATTTTAAGGGGAGAATTTCTTTTGGCACCAATTTTTCCAACACCTAATGCCTTTAATAAATTATTATAGGAGTATATGTTTGATTTTCTATTTGGAATGATAGCCAAACTTCCACCGTTTTGAGAAAAGTCTTTCATTTTTTTTATAAGCACATCTGGGATATTTTCAATTTCATTCAACACAATTAATTGTTGTTTTGAGATCGAATTATAATCTGTATTTTGAGGAGTTGATTGGTTAAAATTAAACTCTTTTTTATTGTAAATTTTCGTTAGAAAATCAGCGTTTTTTCCAATTGATAGCACATTGATTTTTTGATTGTTTTTTAACGTAAAATATAGCGTATTGTCAAAGGGGTAGATGTCACTAAAATTACTTGAAATTTTTCCTGTAAATTCTTTCTGATTTTTAATTTTAAATTCAATTGTTTTGTACGTATTTTTTTCAAAAGAGGTAGAGCGCTTACTAATTAGTTTTGAATGGTTGTAAATTGCTATTGGGATATTTTTTTTTGGTTCTCCTTGATTTCTTACGAGCACATTTAGAGTGAAACTATCGGTATTTAAATTGCTTAAAAAAATACTATCAATAGAAATATTGTTTTTTATTATTGGGGTTAGTTTTATGGCGGAAAAAATAGGTGTTACATTTGTAAACTCATTTTTATAAGTATTCTGAAAATCAGATATTAATATTATTTCATCTAAATCTTTAGTTTTATCTTTTATTTCGGTGTCAAATTTTAATAAAACTGTAGAAATATCAATTTTTTTTGCAGTATTTTTAATTTTTAATAGAATATTTTTGAGTTCATTTTTTGTTTTTTTTGGATAAAAACTTGAATTTGTTAGCAGTGAATATTCATCTTTATCTGAAGCATGTTTTATAATATCTTGAGCTGAAACTTGTAATAAATCACCTCTTTTTCCTTTGGTATTTGTACTCAATGAATTGTCTAAGTAAATATAATTATGTTGTTTTACAGAGGCTTTTTTATTGCTTATGTAAGGTTGAGAAAATGCGATTACAATCGTCGAAAATAACAGTAATCTTGTCGCTAAAATTAACCATTTTTTAATGCGGGAACTCTGGCGTGTTTGTTGTATTATTTTATGCAGAAATGAAACGTTTGTAAAAGGAGTTTTTACAAACTTTTGCAATTGAAACAAATGGACTAAAACTGGAATAATTAACAGTGTGAGTAAGTATAATATTTCCGGATTTTTAAAATGCATTTTATTTTTTTAGAGCTGTAATTCAGTATTAAATTTTTAGTTTCAAAATCGTTGTTATTTCCCTATTAAAACTTTTCAAAAACACCCAATCCAAATAAAGCAAAATCGTATTTTACAGGATCATTCTGATCTAGTTTTCTTAAGTTCTTGTCTAATTCCCTAACTGCTTTCCAATCATTTTGCTTTCTACAAAGAAGTTTTAATTTACGTGCAACATTGCCAGAATGAACATCCAACGGGCAAGAAAGGTTGGCTGAGCTATGTGTTTCCCAAATTCCAAAATCTACTCCAGCAAGATCATTTCTTACCATCCAACGTAAAAACATATTGATTCGTTTTGCAGCTGAATTTTTTAAGGGATTAGAGATGTGTTTTTGGGTTCTCTGTTGATGAGGTATTTCAAAAAATACGTGTTTTAAGTTGTGTATTGCATTGATATATGATGTATCCTCCCCTTTGACAGCAAGAGTTTTTTCTAAACCTCCGTGTTCAAGATAAATGTGTTTCAGTGACTTTATAAATTGCTTTAAATCAACAGAATTAAAGGTTCTATGCACAAAGTTTTCTAGGTGTTTTAGATCACTCTCCTGATGATTTATGACAAAGTCATGTGGAGAGTTGTCCAATAATTCCATCATTCTAAGGGCATTTTTGATAATCATTGTTCTATTTCCCCATGAAATGATTGCTGTTAAAAAACCTGAGATTTCAATGTCTTCCCTTTTAGTATATAAATGAGGAATTTGTATCGGGTCTGATTCAATAAATCCAATTCGATTGTATTGTTCCACCTTACTATCTAAAAAATCTTTTAATTGCTCTTTGTTCATCTTTACATCTCAAAATAACCTCTTTTTTAGAAAAAATGTCTTTCATACAATTTTCTTTCCCGTAAAAACAGGAATTCGAACTGTTATCCGTGGGAGGGGTTATATTATTTTACCATCCTTCATAGTTAATTTTCTATCAGCCATATTTGCCAATTCCTCATTATGAGTAACTAAAATAAAAGTTTGGTTGAGTTTATCTCTTAATTCAAAAAACAGCTCATGTAAATTTTTTGCAGCGCTACTATCTAAATTTCCACTTGGTTCATCTGCTAGAACTACTGATGGACTATTGATCAATGCTCTTGCTACTGCCACTCTTTGTTGTTCTCCACCGGAGAGCTCATTGGGTTTGTGGTGTATTCTTTGGGATAATCCCAAAAGTTCTAATAATTTTGTTGCTTTGGCTTCTGTTTGTTTCTTAGATTTTTTAGCGATAAACGCAGGAATACAAACATTTTCTAATGCAGTAAATTCTGGTAACAATTGGTGAAATTGAAAAATAAAACCAATGTGTTTATTTCTAAATTCTGCGATTTCTTTTTCAGATAAATTTTTCAAAGAAATTGTATCGATACTCAATTCAAATTCTTCTCGAGTATCCGGTTTGTCTAGAGTTCCTAAAATCTGTAAGAGTGTTGTTTTTCCTGCCCCTGACGGACCAACGATGGCAACAATTTCTCCTTTGTCTACTTGTAGATTGACTCCCTTTAAAACTGTTGTATTCCCATAATGTTTGTGAATATTTTTGCCTATTATCATATTTAGAACTTTATAACGAATGTATAAAAAAGAAATTATAAAAAACACTTTGCTTCCGCCATATTTATATTAAAATGGACAGGATTAAATTTAGCTGTTTTGTGGCAAATATTTTTGAACGTAAATTTCTAATGGTTAAAAAAAAACCTATGACGTATGCTTCTAGGGTATCTAATTAAAGGTGTTTACCAAATAAAAGATCATAAAGAATAGTCGGTTTTTTTTTAGTAAAAACTATGCAAGGTTTTGTATTTGAATTTGTATTTTTGTTACCGTTTTTAAATATGAACAAATGAACTTACACGAATATCAAGGAAAAGAAATATTAAACAGTTTTGGCGTTAGAATTCAGCGTGGAATTGTTGCCAGTACTCCTGCTGAAGCAGTAAATGCTGCTAAAAAGCTCACAGAAGAAACAGGTACTGGTTGGCATGTAATTAAAGCTCAAGTGCATGCAGGAGGACGTGGAAAAGGAGGTGGAGTTAAGTTAGCTAAAAACCTAGAGCAAGTAGAAAGTATTGCTGGTGATATTTTAGGGATGATGTTAATTACACCCCAAACTTCTGCTGAAGGAAAATTGGTAAACCAAGTTTTAATTGCAGAAGACGTTTATTATCCCGGTGACGAAGAACCAGATGAGTATTATATGTCTGTTTTATTAAATAGAGCTACTGGTAAGAATATGATTATGTATTCTACCGAAGGAGGGATGGATATTGAAACGGTGGCTGAAGAAACTCCTCATTTAATATTTACAGAGGAAATAGATCCCTTGTTAGGAATCATGCCTTTTCAAGCTCGTAAGGTTGCTTTTAATTTGGGGCTATCAGGTGTTGCTTTCAAAGAAATGACGAAGTTTGTTACCGCTTTGTATACTGCTTACATTCAGTCAGATTCTTCAATGTTTGAAATCAATCCGGTATTGAAGACTTCAGATTCTAAAATCATGGCAGTAGATGCCAAAGTTTCTTTAGATGAAAATGCATTGTTTAGACATAAAGATTACGCAGCAATGCGTGATTTACGAGAAGAAAACCAGATAGAAGTAGAGGCAAAAGCAGCTGGTTTAAACTATGTAGACTTGGATGGAAATGTTGGTTGTATGGTGAACGGTGCTGGTTTAGCAATGGGAACGATGGATTTAATTAAAGAATCTGGTGGTGAACCTGCAAACTTTTTAGATGTGGGAGGTACTGCAGATGCTCAAAGAGTTGAAACGGCTTTCGGAATCATTCTAAAAGACCCCAATGTAAAAGCAATTTTAGTAAATATTTTCGGAGGAATTGTTCGTTGTGATCGAGTTGCTCAAGGAGTTGTAGATGCTTACAAGAGTATGGGAGATAAAATTACCGTTCCAATTATTTGTAGATTGCAGGGAACAAATGCCAAAGAAGCTAAAGAGTTAATCGACAATTCTGGAATGGAAATTATTTCTGCTACAGAATTTCAAGAGGCTGCAAACAAAGTACAAGAAGTTTTAACGACTGCTTAGTTGTAAATAAAAAAATATAAAAAGCCTCACTTAATAGTGAGGCTTTTTTTTGTGTTGAAGTTAACTTTTTAAACACAATTGTTACAGTTTGTCCTTTAGATTGGCAATTTCATCGCGTAATTTTGCCGCTACAATGAAGTCTAGGTCTTTTGCCGCAGTCTCCATTTGCTTGCGCTTCTCTCTAATACGTTTTTCTATTTCTTCTTTTGGTAAGTATTGAAGGTCTTGTTCTGCTGCTTTTTGTATCGCATTGTCGTAATGATAACTAGAAACCGCAGATTTAGACAGTGTATCATCAATTTTTTTATTTATTTGAGTGGGAATTATGTGGTGTTTTCTGTTATAAGCTATTTGTTTTTCTCTCCTTCTATCAGTTTCATCAATCGTCTTTTGCATGCTATTGGTTATCTTATCGGCGTATAAAATAGCCAAGCCATTGATGTTTCTTGCTGCTCTACCTACAGTTTGAGTTAGTGATCTATGACTTCTTAAAAAGCCTTCTTTATCAGCATCTAAAATGGCAACTAAAGAAACTTCGGGTAAATCTAACCCTTCTCTTAAAAGGTTTACGCCGATCAATACATCAAATAATCCCTTTCGGAGATCTTGCATGATTTCAACCCGTTCCAAGGTGTCTACATCAGAATGAATATACCGACATCGAATAGCTACTCTTGTTAGGTATTTGGTAAGTTCTTCAGCCATTCTTTTAGTTAGAGTTGTTACAAGTGTCCGTTCGTCCTTTTCTACTCGTACCTGTATTTCTTCAATTAAATCATCAATCTGATTTAAACTTGGTCTGATTTCTATGATGGGATCTAACAATCCTGTGGGTCTAATCACTTGTTCTACAAAAACCCCTTCTGTTTTTTGGAGCTCATAATCGGCAGGAGTCGCACTCACAAAAATAGTTTGATTTTGGATCGCCTCAAATTCATCAAATTTTAAAGGACGATTATCCATGGCTGCAGGTAATCGAAAGCCATATTCTACCAAATTTTCTTTTCTACTTCGATCTCCTCCATACATGGCATGTGTTTGAGGAACAGTTACATGACTTTCATCAATCACCATAAGATAGTCATCAGGAAAGTAGTCCAACAAACAGAAAGGCCGTGTTCCCGGTTCTCTTCCATCTAAATATCGAGAGTAGTTTTCAATTCCTGAGCAATACCCTAATTCTCGAATCATTTCTAGATCGAATTCCGTACGTTCTTTTAATCGTTTGGCTTCTAGATGTTTTCCAATTTCCTTGAAATAATCAACTTGTTTCACCATATCCTCTTGAATTTGATGAATGGCGTTTTGTAAAACATCAGGGGAGGTTACAAACAGGTTCGCAGGGTAGATAGTGAGTTCTTGAAAACTTTCTATGATGGCGTTAGTCTCCAAATCAAAGGATTCTATCTCTTCAATTTCATCACCAAAAAAATGAATTCTATAACCATTATCTCCGTATGATGGGTAAATAGTTACCACGTCACCTTTTACTTTGAATGTTCCACTTTTTATTTCATGTTCAGTTCTCGAATACAAACTGGTTACTAATAGATGTAAAAATTTTGTTCTAGAGATCTGTTGATCAACTTGAAGAGGAATTACATTTTTCTTGAACTCAGTAGGATTTCCAATTCCGTATAAACAAGAAACAGAGGCGATGACCAATATATCTCTACGACCTGAGAGCAATGAAGAGGTGGTGCTCAAACGAAGACGTTCTATATCATCATTAATAGATAAATCTTTTTCAATATAAGTTCCGGTTACAGGGATATATGCTTCAGGCTGGTAATAATCGTAATAAGAAACAAAATATTCGACTGCATTTTCAGGAAAAAATTGTTTGAATTCAGAGTACAGTTGCGCTGCCAAAGTTTTATTATGCGCTAACACAAGTGTTGGTTTTTTTACTTCTTTCACAACATTCGCTACCGTAAAAGTTTTTCCAGAACCTGTGACCCCCAATAAAGTTTGAAATTTTTCTCCCGCTTTGATATTTTGAGAGAGTTCTTTTATCGCTTCGGGTTGATCTCCTGTGGGAGAAAATTCAGATACCAATTTAAATTCCATATTGCAAAAATACGAATACTTTCAAAAAAACGATTATTCAAAAAGAAGTAAGAAACTACTACATACAATATAATTTTAAATCACCATATTATGTAAAAAACTCCTTGGAGCTATTTTCCTTGGTAAATAAATCTTTATTTAGTAAATTTGTCGGTAAGATTCAGAATTTTTCGAGAAGCGAATTTTTACAGAGAAGTAATGGAGAGAGTTTAGCAGCAAGACTTTAAGAGCTTGATAAGCAATCATGTAAAATTAAGAGCATAATTATGGGTGACATTTCAAAAGATATCAATTCTAAATTTGAAAATAGCAAATTAAAAGCATTGATCAATATTAAGTATACTTCGAATTGGTTGAATAGCAAAGAAAATGATTTTTTCAAACCTTATGGGATCTCCCCACAACAGTATAATATTTTAAGAATTTTACGGGGGGCAAAAGATAAAATAAAGGTACAGGTGGTGAAAGATAGAATGGTTGAGCGAGCTCCAAATGCAACTCGTTTAATGGATAAATTGTGTGATAAAAACCTTATAGAAAGAGATCGTTGTGAGCATGATAGAAGAGTTGTTTATGTGAAAATAACCAAAGAGGGTTTGGTTCTTTTGTCTACGATAGACATTCAAGAAAATTTTAAATTTTTAGAAAAAATTTCAGAAGAAGAAGCAGTAACTCTGAGTGCTATTTTGGATAAAATTAGATAAAAAATTAGACTGAATTTATAAATATCTTATAGATAATGTACTTATGAAAGTTATTAAAAGCATACAATACAAAGGTGATAGTCCTCTTGTTAATATGGGTCCCATAAGGTTGCGGCAGCCGCTACCAATTGAAGGATTGGAAAGTGTAGATCCATTTATATTGATACACCATTATGGGCCTTATGAAATTTCAGAATTCAACAATCCTTTTGATTTAGGACCCCATCCTCATCGTGGTTTTGAGCCTATAACATTGTTGTTTAAAGGGGAACAATTTCATCGAGATTCTTTGGGGAATGAGATGATTGTTAAGGCTGGAGGAGTTCAATGGACTACTGCAGGTCGCGGGATTATTCATGCAGAAGCTCCTACCAAAGAATTTGTAAAAAGGGGTGGTGAATTAGAAGGGATTCAATTGTGGTTAAATTTACCTGCCAAAGATAAAATGATGACACCTAATTATCAGCACCTAGAGCAGGCACAGATTCCAAAAGTATATTCAAATGATCAGAAAGTACAGCTCAACATCATTGCAGGAAAACAACAACATGAATTGGGTTTGATCCAAACTCAAACTGAGGTGAACGTTTTTTCCGCAAAAGCTATCAAGGGAGGGAAAATCGAGATTGAAATTTCGGAAAATCATCAATCTTTGCTCTATCTTTTAGAAGGTGAAATTCTGGTCAATAATTCCGAAATTTTAAAGAAAGGAGAACATCAAATGATCACTTTTAATCAGGATGGAAATACTATTGAATTTGAAGCGAAGAAAGAAAGTGTTATTTTGATCCTATCTGGTAGGCCTATCAAAGAAAAAGTAACACAGTATGGACCATATGTGATGAATACACAAACAGAAATTTTGGAGGCAATGCGAGATTATCAACAAGGTAAAATGGGATATCTGTATTAGTTTTTTGATTACAACAGTCTCTGTTCTTGATTTTTTTAGATGACTGACAATTCAGTAACTACTTTGGTTAAAAGATTTTAAGATTCTTACCAATCTTCATTTATTTTAAAAATTTAATCTTATATTGCTATTCATTATGCATGCATAGTAAATTCAATCCTAAGATTATGAAATACAAGCACATTTTCGAACCACTAGATTTAGGTTTTACAACCATAAAAAATAGAATTTTAATGGGCTCCATGCATACAGGATTGGAGGAGGAGAAAAATGGAATTGAAAAAATTGCCGCCTATTATGCTGAGAGAGCAAAAGGAGGAGTCGGATTGATTGTTACAGGAGGGATATCTCCAAATATTCAGGGTTGGACAGGGCCTTTTGCAGCAAGAATGTCAACTAAAAAGCATGCAAAGCATCACCAGAAAATAACAAAGGCAGTTCACAAAGAAGGAGGGAAAATATGCATGCAGATTTTGCACGCTGGTCGATACGGGTACCATCCGTTCAATGTGGCGCCCTCCAAAATAAAATCTCCAATAACCCCGTTTAAACCTTTTAAATTATCCCAATCAGGTATTAAAAGGACCATTCGTGATTTTGTTAACTGTGCACAACTATCAAAATTAGCAGGCTATGATGGTATAGAAATCATGGGTTCAGAGGGGTATTTAATCAATCAGTTTATTGCGAAAAAAACCAATAAAAGGTCAGATAATTATGGAGGAGACTATCAAAACAGGATGCGTTTACCTATTGAATTGGTCAAGCAAACGAGAGAAGCTCTGGGCAAAAATTTTATAATTATATACAGGTTGTCCATGCTAGATTTGGTAGATCAGGGAAGTTCTTGGGAAGAAGTTGTACAATTGGGTAAAGAAATTGAAAAAGCAGGAGCAACGATCATAAATACAGGAATTGGTTGGCATGAATCAAGAATACCAACGATCGCTACATCTGTTCCTAGAGCAGCATTTACCTGGGTTACCAAAAAAATGAAAGAAGAGGTATCTATTCCATTGATTACCTCTAATAGAATTAATATGCCCGAAACTGCAGAAAAAATATTGTCAGAAGGAGATGCTGATATGATTTCTATGGCACGCCCTTTTTTAGCGGATTCAGAATGGGTTAACAAAGCAGCTCAAGATAAAGCAGATGAAATTAATACCTGTATTGGTTGTAATCAAGCTTGTTTAGATCATGTTTTTGAAAACAAAGTAGCAAGCTGTTTAGTAAATCCTAGAGCTTGTCATGAAACAGAATTTAATTACAATCCTACAGAAAATAAAAAAAGAATAGCAGTAGTTGGCGCTGGACCTGCAGGGCTTGCAGCCGCTACCATAGCAGCTTCCAGAGGGCATATTGTTACCTTATTTGATGCTGATAAAGAAATAGGAGGTCAATTTAATATTGCAAAACAAATTCCTGGGAAAGAGGAATTTTATGAAACGATACGGTATTTTAAAAAACAAATTGAAATTCATGATGTTCATTTGCAATTGAATACAAGAGTTTCTGTAGAGGATTTAAAAGCAGCTGATTTTGATGAAATTATAGTAGCGACGGGAATCAAACCAAGAGCATTAAAAATTGAGGGTATCAATCATCCAAAGGTATTGAGTTATATAGATGTTTTAAAGGATAAAAAACCCGTTGGAAATCGTGTTGCAGTGATTGGAGCAGGAGGAATTGGATTTGATGTATCAGAATATTTGACCCATGAAGGAGATTCTTCTTCGCAAAATATTGACACTTGGTTAAAAGAATGGGGGATCGATAAATCTTTAAAAGCTAGAGCAGGTATTGAAAATGTAACACCAGAATTAAAAGCTTCAGCAAGAGCTGTTTTTATGTTTAAAAGAAGCAAAGGTAAATTTGGCGGTAATCTTGGAAAAACAACAGGATGGATCCATAGATCGACTTTAAAAAAGAAAAAAGTTCAGTTTATAGGAGGCGTTTCTTACACAAAAATAGATGACAAAGGGTTGCATTACACACAACATGGAGAAGCTAAAGTTTTAGCAGTAGATCATATTGTAATTTGTGCAGGTCAAGTACCTTATCAAGATCTGTATCAACCACTCATGGATGCGGGTAGTAAAGTACATGTCATAGGGGGAGCTTTTATGGCCTCAGAACTAGATGCGAAAATAGCCATTAGTCAAGGGGCAAGACTAGCTGCTGCCCTGTAGTTTTTGCAATTACTAGTCAAAATTTAAGTTAGAATTACTTTATTGATAGAACTATATTTAAGGACATCACTCTGGGGTATGCAGCTTTTTTTGATTCTTCTTTGTGTAATTATTTTCCCAAATTCTTAATTTGACAATACCAAATAAATACCGATATTTGCTCGATAAATGAACTAATTACGAATTATGGGAATGAATAAAAATACAGTACTCGCTTGGGCAACTTTAATAATGATATTTGTAGGATTAGGTTTAATTGCTCTTGGGGCTTTTAGATATAATGATGTTGCAGGATGGGGTTTTGCAGCTGTTGGTGTTGGTTTTTTTGCAATAGCTTGGGTTTTTAATGCATTAAAAGGAAGGGTGTAGCAAATTACACTTTTTAATCATAGTTTTCATCAAATAAAAAAATAACATAATGAGCGACGATAAGAAGGTCATCTTTTCGATGAATAAGGTTTCTAAAACCTATCAATCAACAGGGAAACAAGTTTTAAAAGATATTTATTTAAGTTTCTTTTACGGAGCAAAAATTGGAATTCTAGGATTGAATGGATCCGGAAAATCTACCTTACTAAAAATAATAGCAGGTGTCGAAAAAAACTTTCAAGGAGATGTCACTTTTTCTGCGGGTTATAATGTTGGATATTTAGAACAAGAGCCTCAATTAGATCCAGAGAACACCGTTTTAGAAATTGTAAAAGAGGGAGTCGCTGAAACCGTTGCCATTTTAGATGAATACAACAAAATCAACGACATGTTTGGTTTAGAAGAAGTTTATTCAGATGCAGATAAGATGGATAAACTGATGGCACAACAGGCAGAATTGCAAGATAAAATTGACGCTGCGAATGCATGGGAACTAGATACCAAATTAGAAATAGCAATGGATGCTTTGAGGACCCCAGACTCCGAGAAAAAAATTGGGGTTTTATCGGGAGGAGAAAAAAGACGCGTTGCTTTATGTCGATTGTTATTACAAGAGCCAGAAATTTTACTTTTGGATGAGCCAACAAACCACTTGGATGCGGAGTCTGTTCATTGGTTAGAACACCATTTAGCACAATACAAAGGAACTGTTATAGCGGTTACGCATGATCGATACTTTTTAGACAATGTAGCAGGTTGGATTCTCGAGTTGGATAGAGGAGAAGGAATTCCTTGGAAAGGAAACTACTCTTCTTGGTTAGATCAAAAATCTCAGAGAATGGCTCAAGAAAGCAAATCAGCCTCTAAGCGTCAAAAAACACTAGAAAGAGAATTGGAGTGGGTTCGTCAGGGAGCCAAAGGTCGTCAAACAAAGCAAAAAGCACGTTTGAAAAATTATGACAAATTAATGAGTCAAGATCAAAAACAAGTCGATGCTAAACTAGAAATTTACATTCCTAACGGACCACGTCTAGGAACAAACGTTATTCAAGCGACGGGAGTTTCTAAGGCTTTTGATGATAAATTATTATATGAAGAGTTGGCTTTTAATTTACCACAAGCGGGGATTGTTGGTATAATAGGACCAAATGGTGCTGGAAAAACGACAATCTTTAAAATGATCATGGGAGAAGAAACTCCAGACAAAGGGAGTTTTAATGTAGGTGAAACTGCAAAAATTGCCTATGTAGATCAAGCACATTCAAATATCAATCCAGAGAAAACAATTTGGGAAAATTTTTCTGAGGGTCAAGATTTGGTCATGATGGGAGGAAAGCAAGTAAATTCAAGAGCGTATTTAAGTCGTTTTAATTTTTCTGGAAGTGAACAAAATAAAAAAGTATCAACATTATCAGGAGGAGAGCGCAATCGTCTCCATTTAGCAATGACATTAAAGGAGGAGGGGAATGTGTTGCTTTTAGATGAGCCTACGAATGATTTAGATGTAAATACATTAAGAGCTTTAGAGGAAGGGCTAGAAAATTTTGCAGGGTGTGCAGTTGTGATATCTCACGATAGATGGTTTTTGGACAGAGTTTGTACCCATATTTTAGCTTTTGAAGGAGATAGCCAGGTGTATTTCTTTGAAGGTTCTTTTTCTGATTATGAAGAAAATAAGAAAAAACGTTTGGGTGGCGACTTAACCCCTAAACGAATAAAGTATAAGAAGTTAATTCGATAACTAAACGAGAGAAATTTGGTTAGTCATTAAATATTGCTTTCAATAAAATTTTAAAGGTTTTGAAAGCAAAGTATATTGTATAGATCATGATCATTCCAGCAGCAACTATAATCGCATAGGAAAGAAATTCTTTGGGAGTATTTTCAAATTTTTTTAGCGCTTTAAAACCAATGGTAAGTGTTATTGGAGAGAGAAAAAATAGAAAAATTAAAACACCCAAATATTTCAAACCTTTGCCTAGTAATTCTACATTCGTACTCATCTGGTGTGATTTTTTATAACGCTTCTTACACTGCCATATTTATTTAATAATATGAAGGCCTCTTCTTCATTTATATTTAATTCTTTTGCTATCATTTTTTGCCCTCTATCAACTAATTTATTGTTGGAAAGCTGCATGTCAACCATCTTGTTTCCCTTAACTTTTCCCAGTTGAATCATTGTGGCAGTAGACAACATATTTAAAATCATTTTTTGCGCTGTTCCAGCTTTCATTCTAGAACTTCCAGTTACAAATTCTGGTCCCACAACAACCTCTATAGGGAATTGAGAAACTTGAGATAGTGGACTGTTTTTATTGCAGGTAATACAACCAGTAATGATATTGTTTTGATTGCATTTTTTGAGGGCAGAAATTACATAGGGGGTTGTACCTGAAGCAGCAATCCCAATGACAATGTCCTTTTCTGAAATTTGATGTTTTTGCAAATCGATCCAACCTTTTTCGGTAGAGTCTTCTGCAAATTCAACAGCTTTTCTAATAGCAATATCTCCGCCAGCAATAAGACCAACTACTAGCTCATGAGGTACTCCAAAAGTAGGTGGACATTCAGAGGCATCTAAAATTCCTAACCGACCACTTGTACCGGCTCCTATGTAGAAAATTCTTCCGTTTTTTTGTAAATTAACAACAATCTGTTCCGTCAAAGCTTTAATTTGAGGTAAGGATTTCTCAACCGCTAAAGGAACTGTTTTGTCTTCATTGTTAATGTGGCCTAAGATTTCTTCTACAGACATTTTTTCCAAATGATTGTATTTAGAATCCTGTTCTGTGGTTTTTATAAAATTCATCCCTTAAAAATACATTTTTTCTCTATTTTGAAGTGGAGAATTTATATAAATTTTAGTTTTTATCAACTAATTCTATATTGAAAGTATCTGTTTCTGAAATGTGAAAATAGCCCAAAGGGAAGTTAGCTTCATTGGTTGTATTTGTTATATTTCCTAATAAAGTGGAAGGTGCTGATTGAAATGGTCCTCCAGCATTTTGCCCGCTTTGTCCAATCAAAACTCTAAAATAGGTGAAGTATTCTTTTGTGATTCCAGATAACTTGATGTCTATTTTTTTAGGGAACTCAATATTTTCATCTTCATAAAAATAAGAAAAATTATAATCAGATCCATCAAAATAACGGTCTTCAATTGCAAGATAATTGTAGATATCTACATTAAATAGGTAATGATTTTTCAGGGCTCCGTCGTCTTTAAATGATATTTTTAATTCTACTTCTTCTCCTGAAAACAACGTCTTTTCACCTTGTACTATGGAGGAGATTTTTGAAGATTTTATCTTTGTTGCTTTTCCTTTGTAGGTTTCATTATTATAAATAACGGTCAATTCGTAGGCTACTCCATCCAGTGGAACGAATGAATTTACGGCTTCATAGTCACCGTCTTGATTAATATCAGAAAAGGGAATTACGGAATTGTCATTTAAATTTGTTAGAAAGACGGTTGCATTTGTAACTCTTGGAATAACATCCTCAAAATAATCTGCAGACAATCTCAATTTCACAACATTATTTGAAATAATAGGGGTTTCGTCAAATAGGACCTCAAAAGAGGCGTCAATCACTAGTTTTGGTTCGATAGAGGGTACTTCTATATCGATGACTTTTTCACAACTCATAAAAAAGAAGCTTGCCAAAATAGAAAGTATATATGTTTTGTTCATTGTCTTAAAATTTAAAATTATAGGTAACAGAAGGGACCATTCCAAAGATGGCAATTTGCACAGCCTCATTTCTTAGAGTTTCTCTATTTTGTGAAAAGTTGATAGAGGCAGCATTTTGTCTTCCATAGAGGTTGTAAATTCCAAAAACCCATTCTGCTTGCCATTTTCTTTTGTTGTTTTTTTCTGGTTTTAATGTAGCAGAGATGTCAAGTCTGTGATAGGCAGGAAGTCTATCTGAATTTCTTCTATTATCATTGTAAATAGGGACATTTAAACCTTGAACTTCATATTGACCAACAGGATAGTTGGTAGGTTGTCCAGTTTGAAATACAAAATTGCTATTGAATTTCCATTTCTTATTGAGTTGATAACTGGCATTTATTGAAATATCATGAGTTTTGTCATAAGGAGTATTGTACCATTCTCCACTGTTGATGCCTGGTTCGTATGGGGTTCTTCCTGCGGTTAATTGTTCTGATTTTGAAAGGGTATATGCGAGCCAACCTTTTAATTTCCCTTCATTCTTTTTGAATAAGATTTCCAAACCGTAGGCTCTTGCTTTACCATTTAAAATAACAGTTTCTATTTCATTATTTGCTACCAAATTGGCACCATTGATATAATCGATTCTATTCTGTATCTTTTTGTAAAAAGCTTCCGTTTCAATTGAGTAATCTCCCTCATTAAGAGTTTTAAAATATCCAATTGCAAATTGATCTAATAGTTGTGGTTTGATGTATTTCCCACTTGGTGCCCAGACATCCAAAGGAGTAGGAGACGAGGTATTGGTCAATAAGTGTAGGTATTGAGCCATTCTGTTGTAGCTGGCTTTTATTGAAGTCTGATCGTTTAAAGTATAAGAGATAGATAGCCGTGGTTCAAGATTATTAAAATTGCTAATTACATCACTTCTTTCAAAAGAATCTGTACCAACAGCCTCTGCAGAGGTGTATTTTTTAAATTCATTATCGTAAAGCACCGGCATATTATCTTTGTATACATTCAATTCGTCTTGACCTAACCTTGTAAAATTACTAAAACGAATGCCGTATTGTAATCTTAATTGATCACTGATATTGTGTTCTGCATCTATATATGCAGCAAATTCATTCGCATATTTGTCGGTAAGTTTTTCGGCAATTATTCCAGAATCTTCTCGGTTCGGAACAATTTTTCCCGGATTAAATTTGCTGTAAATTGAACTCATACCATAACTCAACTTAAATGTATTATTGATATAGTGCTTGAAATCGTATTTTAAGTTGAAGTTTGTAATTCCTGAATCCCACTCAAATCCCACGAAATCAAGTATAAGACCATAAAAATAATCTGAATAGATGACAGATAGGTTCGAGAATAATTTGTCAGAATAAAGATGATTCCAACGTAAGTTGATCACGGAATTACCATACTTGTTTACAAAACTATCACTGATTCCAAAGACATCTTTTCCAAAGTAAGTAGATAAGAAAAGATTATTTCGATCATCAAATCGATAATTTATCTTGCTGTTTAAATCATAAAAATAAGCTTTGTTGTCATTGTTAAGTAAGGGTAGAAATAAATGCGCATAGGAAGCCCTACCACCAATTAAAAATGAACTTTTTTCTTTTTCTATGGGTCCTTCCGCTAGTAATCTACTGGATACAAGACCAATTCCTCCAGTTAAATTAAAGTCATTACTATTTCCTTCCTTTTGATAAATATCAAGAACAGATGAGAGTCTTCCTCCATATTTGGATGGAATTCCTCCTTTAAAAAGTCTCACATCTTTGATGACATCAGGGTTAAAAACGGAGAAAAAACCAAAAAGGTGAGAAGAATTATATACGATTGCTTCATCCAATAGAATTAAATTTTGATCTGCTGCCCCTCCTCGAACATTAAATCCTGAAGCTCCCTCACCAGCACTGGTAACACCAGGTAGTAAAATTAAAGATTTGATAATATCCGCTTCACCTAAAACAACAGGGATTTGTTTGATGCTTGCTGAGGTTAATTTGTTAACACTCATTTGTGGAGTTTTCACATTTAATTTCTCAATGTTACTTTCGATCACTATTTCATCTAAGCTTTCAGTTTCTTCTGAAAGTTTGAAATTTTTGGTAATTTTTTGATTCAAAATGATGGTATCTGTAATAGAAGAATATCCTAGGTATCCTACTTCTACTTGATACGTTCCTTCTGGTAAGGTAACAGAATAAAAACCATACTCATTTGTGGTGATTCCAGAATTTAATTTGGGGAAATAAAGAGAGACGCCAATTAGAGTTTCGTTATTGTCTTTGTCATAAACCGTTCCACTAATTGTATATTTTTCTTGAGAAAATACAGAAAGATTCAGTAAGAATAAGAATAGAAAATTTTTTTTTATACGCATCATTTTGTTTAATATAAAAATTTATATTTTAAACAAAAATACAACTCTAAACATTAATAAAAAGTTAAAAATATAGGACCTATTATAGTGATTATTTGCAAAAAAAAGTCGATGTTTTTACATCGACTTTTTTCTTTTAGTAAAAATCTTATAATGATTCTAGAATTGTATTGAATGTGGAATTTGGTCTCATCGCTGTATTCGCTAAAGAATCATCTGGTTGGTAATATCCACCTATGTTTGAAGGTTTTCCCTGAATTTGATTTAATTCTGAAATGATTTTTTCCTCATTTTGTTTTAAATCAGTTGAAATTTTTGAGAATGATGACTTTAATTCTTGATTTTTATTTTGATTTGCAATTCCTTCTGCCCAATACATCGCTAGATAAAAGTGACTACCCCTATTGTCTATTTCCCCTACTTTTCTTGAAGGAGATCTCTTGCTTTCTAAAAATTTATCCGTAGCATCTTCTAAAGTTTCAGCTAGAATTAGCGCTTTTGAATTTCCAGAGGTCGTTCCTAAATGCTCTAAAGAAACCGCTAGGGCTAAAAACTCTCCCAATGAGTCCCAACGTAAATGATTTTCTCCTATAAACTGTTGAACGTGTTTTGGTGCAGATCCACCGGCACCTGTTTCAAAAAGACCACCACCATTCATAAGAGGAACAATTGATAACATTTTTGCAGAGGTCCCTACTTCTAAAATAGGAAACAGATCTGTCAAGTAATCTCGTAATACATTTCCTGATACTGAAATCGTATCTTCACCTTTAACAATTCTTTCTAGGGTAAATTCGGTAGCTTTAACTGGTGGTAAAATACGAATGTCTAAATCGCTGGTATCGTATTCGGTTAGGTAGCGTTCTACTTTTTTGATAATTTCTATGTCATGAGCTCTTTGGTCGTCTAGCCAAAAAACAGCTGGTGTTTGTGATGCTCTAGCTCTTGTAACTGCTAGTTTCACCCAATCTTGAATTGGTAAATCTTTGGTTTGACACATTCTCCAAATATCTCCTTCTTCTACCGTGTGTTCTATAAGAGTGTTTCCAGAAGCATCTTCAACGATAACTTTTCCGTTAGATGCAATTTGAAAAGTTTTATCATGAGAACCATACTCTTCTGCCTTTTGAGCCATAAGACCAATGTTTGGAACTGTTCCCATGGTTGTTGGATCAAAAGCTCCATTTTTTTTACAAAAGTCAATAGTTGCAGCGTAAATTCCTGCATAAGAGCTGTCAGGAATGATTGCTTTTGTATCCTGAAGTTCTCCCTTGGCATTCCACATTTTTCCAGAATTTCTAATCATTGCTGGCATAGAGGCATCAATAATAATGTCTGAAGGAACATGAAGATTTGTAATTCCTTTATCGGAATTCACCATTGCTAAATCTGCATTTTTTTCAAAAACAAGTTCAATGTCCTTTAAAATTTCAGTTTTCTTTTCTTTTGATACTGCTTCAAGACTTGCTAATAAATTTCCAAATCCATTGTTAACATCAACTCCGATGGTATTAAAAGTTGCTGCATGTTTTTCGAATACCTCTTTGAAGTATGTTTTTACAGCAAGACCAAAAATAATTGGATCAGAAACTTTCATCATCGTTGCTTTCATGTGAAGAGAAAGTAAAATGTTTTGTTTGTTGGCATCATCAATTTGTTTTTTCAAGAAAGAGAGAAGTGCCTTTTTGTTCATTACTGATGCATCTATGATTTCTTTGGATAGTATCGGTAAATTATTTTTTAATACAGATTTTGTTCCATCATTAGCAATATGAATGATGTTGATGTTTGTTCCTTTTTCTAAGGTGATAGATTTTTCATTATGTGCAAAATCTCCATGTTTCATTGTAGCTACATGGGTTTTTGAGTCCGCATTCCAGGCTCCCATTGAATGTGGATTTTTACGAGCATAGTTTTTGATTGCTTTCGGAGCTCTTCTGTCTGAATTACCTTCACGTAACACTGGATTTACGGCAGAGCCTTTTACTTTATTGTAGCATTCTAAAACAGCTTTTTGTTGATCTGTAATTGCCTCTTCTGGGTAATCAGGTAGCTTATAGCCTAATGATTGTAATTCTGAAATCGCTGCTTTTAACTGAGGAACAGAAGCGCTGATATTGGGTAATTTGATGATGTTGGCTTCCGGTTGTTTTGCCAAATCACCCAATATAGATAAGGCATCTTCAACTTTTTGGTCTTCAGTTAGATATTCTGGAAAATTTGCAAGAATTCTTGAAGCTAAAGAAATATCTTTTACTTCAATTGCTATATTGGATGTTTTAGTAAAAGCTTTAACTATGGGTAAGAAAGAGCGAGTTGCTAAAGCAGGAGCTTCATCAGTTTTCGTATATACAATTTTAGCTATTTTGCTCATTATTTTTGGATTTTCTGTATTAGAAATTGTTTTTTACAAAATGCTTTTCGAAAAAAAGCGGGACAAATCTATGAATTTTAAGTGATATTACTATTGATAAATTGGTATTAATTCGGTCGGTTTTTTGGCTATTGAATAATAAAAGTAGGATATTTACAAAAATTAAAGATTCTGTAAAAAATAAAAGCCATATCAAACAATTTCTTGTTATGATATGGCTTTTTTGAAGTAGTTACTTTGTACTGATTTGTATTGCTACAAATTCAAATGAGAATGAATCTCATATTTTTTACGTGGAAAAAATTACTTTTCGCTAGTTCAGTTTTGAAACATTTAGAATTGTAACAGCGTTAACTTCTACAAGTTCGATCGTGTTTCAAATTGTTAGTTAATTCATCTTCAAATGGCTATGCAACCAAGTGTTTTAAAATCGAGTTGTTATTTGCATAACTTTTCTTTCTTTAAAGAATATCCTCTTATAACTTTTTACAGAAAAAATTGGATATATAGACTCCTTAATAAACAACAAATAAAGAACGTTACTTTATCAAATTACTCCCATTTTGACAAGAATAGCTTGCACTTTTCTTTGTTTTCTTGTTTGTAATTCTATTCAAATATATACATGTTTTTTACTTATGCAAAAAAAATAACTATTTGTTAATCAACATAATATCAACCATAGTTATGAACATTTGTTCATTAAAAAAAGCGTTGTACAATGTACAACGCTTTTTTTGATGATTTATATAAGAGTAATTATCTCCTTTTTTCTGTAATTCTGGCTTTTTTACCAGTAAGACCTCTAAAGTAGAAAATACGAGCTCTACGTACTTTTCCTCTTTTATTTACTTCAATTTTTTGAATAGAAGGTAAGTTTATTGGAAAAATTCTTTCTACACCTACAGTACCAGACATTTTTCTGATTGTAAATGTTTCGGAAGCCGCAACTCCTCTTCTTTGAATAACAACTCCTCTAAAAAACTGAGTACGTACTTTCTCTCCTTCTTTAATTTCGTAATAAACAGTGATTGTATCACCTGCAGCAAATTCTGCAAATTCTTTTTTTGCTACAAATTCGTCTTGAACAAATTTTACTAAAGATTCCATATCTTTTAATTTAATTGATTTTGTAAAACAACATTCACGATTTTTTCGTCAGAGGTTGATTTAGCGGTTGCAAAAGTAGTAATTATTTTTTATTATAAAACTAAAATAAATTATTTTTTTGCCTTATAGTTAGAGCAATAAAAAACCCAAAATTTACGAACCTTTCGATCATTGATCTTAATAATAATCGGCTCTAATTCTATAATTTTTTCAAAATGTTTTTTCAATAAAGGGTGGTGTGTCCCTTTTTTATCATTGTTTTTAAAGCGCTTATCTGAATCTATAAATAAAGCATTTTTAGTATTTAGTGAAGATAGATTGTCCCCTAAATAATCAAAATGTAGTGCAGGTAATTCAATAATATTTTGAGCATAGATTTTTTCTTCCATGAAAAAATTCAAGCAGGCTGACGTCTTGTAATTATCATCAGAGAACACAAATGTATTTGGATATTGTTTTTGGAGTTTTTTAGTTTCAACCGCTAATTCTTTCCAGCCGACCCAGGTGTCGTCACTCTTTATGGGAACCAAATAAAATAAAACTTGAAAACTTGCTACTAGATGAAATACAATAGAAATAACTACTTGAACTTTCAATAATCTTTTATTGATAAACATCCCTGCTAAGATGATTCCCGTGATGTAAGAGGGCATCATCCAATTTAGCTTGACCCAATAAATAGGTGTTAGGCAAAAGAATCCAACAAAGGTTGGAATAAAAAATGCTAATAAAAATAATGTTTGCGCTTTTGGTATTTTAAATTGCAGTACCAATCTTTTTAGATATTTAAATGTAAATACACTCATTATTAGAAATAAGACAGGTAGTAATAGAAACATTTGGTGCCCTATTGCTCCAAAGAAATTCTTGGGAGATATCTTAAATTCAGAAATTGAGTTTGTTCTTTCTGAAGATTGAAAAACAAATGATGCAAAGTCATTTTGATAGTTCCAATACCAAACAGGGAAGGTTACGATGATGGAAATGACTAATGACGCCCATACCCATGGAGAGCATAAAAGCTTTCTGTATTTGTTAGACATCACAAGAAATCCAAGCAACCCTATTTGCAATAATAATGCTGTGTATTTACTATTGAAAGCCAAGCCCATTGCAATCCCTCCTAAAATCCAAAACCACTTTCTTTCTTCAAAAATAGCTTTGTACAAACAGATTAAACTCAATGTCCAAAATAGCAGTAGTGGGACATCGGGAGTAGAATTAAAAGATAAAATTGTCACAAAAATGGTAGAGGTTAATAAGATAAGAGCTCTCTGCAGTTTTTGTTTTGGCAGAAAATAAGAGGCCAATTTATAAAAACTGATAATCGTCAATGAGGTGATGACAAAATCAGCAAATTTTACAACAAAAATTGATTGTCCAAAAAGATCTGTAAAAACTCTTAAAATATATCCGATCATCCCAGGATGATCAAAATACGACAAGGATAAATTTTGTCCATATAAATAGTAATAGGCATCTTGAGGCATTAATCCCATAAAGGGAAGTAAAGTCAATCGGAATAATTGAAATCCTAGAACCCACGAAATGGCGTTGTTATTTTTGAGGATCTTTTTTATTGTTTTCAGAAGTTCCATGGTTTACAATTTAAGAGAAAAGGTTCTAAGAAGTTTCGTCTAACAAATCAGGTCTTATAGCTCTGGTTCTTTTGTAGGCTTGTTCGGTTCTCCAATCATCAATTTTTGGAAAATTACCTGTTAATAAGATGTCAGGCACTTTGATTCCTTCAAACTCTGAGGGTCTTGTATAGACTGGAGGAGAAAGTAAATTATCTTGAAAAGAGTCTGTCAAAGCAGATTGTTCGTCACCTATAACACCAGGTATCAGGCGAACAACAGCATCGACTAAAACAGCTGCTGCTAATTCTCCACCAGTTAAAACATAATCTCCAATAGAAATTTCTTTTGTGATGAAGAGGTCACGAATTCTTTGATCTACTCCTTTATAATGCCCTGTTAAAATGAGAATGTTTTTTTTTAGCGAAAGGGTGTTTGCGGTTTGTTGGTTTAATGTCTTTGCATCTGGAGTCATATAAATGATTTCATCATAGATTCTCTCAGATTGTAGTTTTTTTATACAATTGGCAATGGGTTCAATCATCATTACCATCCCAGCGCCTCCACCAAATTGAGTATCATCAATTTGCTTGTAATTTCCCAATCCATATTCTCGAAGGTCGTGAATTATAATTTCGATTAAACCTTTGTCTTTAGCTCTCTTAATTATAGAATGATCAAAGGGGCTTTCTAATAAATTTGGAGCAACTGAAATAATATCTATTCGCATAAATGCAAATGTAGCATTTTTGTTGGGTTTAGAAATAAGAGATGATAGAATCTAAAAATATATTTTGTAAAAAATTTGAAGTTATTTTTTATTGATACTGACTTATTACTTAATTTTGGCATCTGTATGGAAGAATTATCATTAACAACACCGGCACTATTATTTTCTGCAATTTCCTTAATTATGTTGGCATATACCAATCGGTTTTTGGCCTATGCAGCCGTGATTAGAAATTTGCATGATATCTATCTTCAAAGAAAAGAGGCTTCTTTATTGAGACAAATTAAGAACCTAAAATTACGTTTAAATTTAACAAGGTGGATGCAAATTTTTGGTATTTCCAGTTTATTATTTTGTGTGTTAACGATGTTTTTAATTTATGTTCATATTTATACAATTGCGATTTGGATTTTTGGTTTTGCCTTAATTCTACTAATCATATCTCTGGCTTTGCTGATTAAAGAAATACAAATTTCTGCCCAAGCATTACAGCATCATATTGCAGATATTGAAGAGCACTTAAAAAAGAAGTAATCTGTTACGTTGTTAATTTTACAGATCTAAGAGGTAATAAAGAGCCTGTTTATTTGGGTTATCGCAGTCCATGGATATCATACCTCGAAACAAAATCCCAAATCAACTTGTTGGAACTCATCCCCTGATAATTCAAATCAAACCAAACATGTCCGCCTTCAATTACCTTATAATGCTCTACAGAAGTACCATTCTCTCCATCGGCATAAATAAAATGCTCAATTAGGGTTCCCCTGTCGTTGAAACTAGTAACTATAGGTGTCAGATTTGTGTTGTTAAAACTTCTCCAATATTCAAGTGTAGCTTCTACAGAATTATATATACCATCAATACCATCATATGGTAATACTTCGTCGGCTGTTCCATGAATTTTTATGATAGGCATTGGATGTGAAGGCAAGATGTCAGTCTCAATCATTGCTCCTGAAATAGCGCCTATTGCAGCGATCAAATTACTCTTATGAGATGCTAATCCATAACTCATCATCCCACCATTTGAATACCCACAGGCATATATTCTTTTCATATCAATCATGAACTCTGTTGAAAGTTGATTGATCAATGCTTCTATAAATCCTAAATCATCTGCGTTGCTTTTATTGTCAGTACTAGGAAGTGATGGATTCCAATGGGAGGATCCATCTAGAGCACTTCCCTGAGGATATACCAAAATGAATCTTTCAGATTCTGCAAGAGAACGCATATCAGCATATGTCATGTATTCACTAGCAATTCCATCATAACCGTGAAAATTAAACAGCAAAGGAACTTCAGTAATTCCGTCATAAGAGTTAGGGACATATAATATGTATTCTCTTGTTTCTCCTGCATGAATGAATACTTGAGCATCTGGATTTTGCACTTCTAAACCTTCTTTATCATCCCATACTTTTGGGCTATTTTTATTGCAGCCAAATACGATGCTAGTTAAAATTAATAGTATAAATATATTTTTGGAGGTCGGTTTCAATTGATGCTTCATGTCATAATCTTTAAAGTACATAATCTTCTTGTCAATAAGGTAACAAATTTGAATTAAAACTACCTGATGGACAATTTTTAAGCCTTTATAAAAATTTAAGACAGTTAAATTGTACCTCTATAAAAACGTTGTTATTATTATTTACTAGCTTGAAATGGTAGTTTTATTGTATTTGTATAACTTTACTATTGTTGAATCAGGATTACATGTATAAAAATAAGTAAATTGTGAACATAAATAGTACATATGATCATCACACCAAAAAAAATAAATTTATTTATGTTATTCAAATTACCGTTGGCTTATATCAGTGGTATGAGAGTACAATCAATAACCAATACAACTGCTATTGTAAGGATTAGGCATCAATGGATTAATCAAAATCCATTTAAAAGCATGTTTTGGGCAGCTCAAGGAATGGCTGCAGAAATGAGTACAGGAGTTTTAGTAATGCAAGAAATTAAAAAATCTAATCGTACAGTTTCTATGTTGGTAACCCGTCAAGAAAGTGAATTCTTTAAAAAAGCAACGGGGAAGATTTTGTTTACTTGTAGCGGTGGAAAGCAAATCAAAGAAGCTATTGAGAAGTCAATAGAAACCAATGAAGGGCAAATTGTGAGACTAATTGCTTCAGGGGTGAATACCGATGGAGTTGTTGTTTCTACTTTTCAATTTGAGTGGAGTTTGAAAGTGAAATAATTTACAAGTTGATGTTGCATTGTATCATCCTGTAATTGCCAAATAAATCTTTTCTTAATTCAATATTTGTAAACCCTTTTTTTTCTAACATTTTTACAGTTTTTTGTCCTAAGTATTGATTGATTTCAAAAAATAAAATTCCGTTTTTGTTAAGGTATTTCTTTGCTAAGTCTGCAATTTTTTTATAGAATATTAGGGGGTTGTCGTCTTCAACGAATAAGGCCAAATGAGGTTCATTTTGTAAAACGTTCTTTTTAATTGCGGTTTTTTCTAATTCTCTTACATAAGGGGGATTGGATACCATAATGTCAAATTGTTGAGGTAGGTATTCAGTGTTCAAGATATCCATTTCAAAAAAGCGAATTTCAGTATCATTTAAAAGTGCATTTTTTTTTGCGATGTCTAATGCTTTTTGAGAGATGTCTATTGCAGATACATTTGAGGTTGGTATATTTTTTGCCAGGGAAATAGGGATGCAGCCTGTTCCTGTGCCGATGTCAAGAATTGAGAGTTTTTGATTTTTTTGTTGTGTCCTTTTTGTGACTTCTTCGATAATCCACGCTACTAGTTCTTCTGTTTCTGGTCTTGGGATTAAGGTGTATTCATTGACAATAAAAGGCAAGCCATAAAAGGTTGTTTTTTTTAATATATATTGAATTGGTTCTTCATTTTGAAGCCTCCTGATAATGTTTTTCAATGTTGTTAAATTCTCTTGAGTGATCAAAAAATCGGGTGAGAGAACAGTATCAATTCTCTGCAAGTTGAGTTCTTCCTCTATCATTAAAAAAAAGAAGCTATCTATTTCTGTTTTTGGATAGATTTCAGAAAGTACCTCATGAATATGTAATCTACATTCTTTTAAAGTCATAATTTTTTGATCATCCATACATTACAAGAATAATGCCCTGTGCCTCCTAAGGGTTTCTCTAGATTCATAAAGCCACTCTTTTTATAGAGTGCTGTTGCAGCTTTCATATAAGGCATGGTTTCCAAATAACAATGTTGATATCCTGTTGATAGGGCTTTTTTTAAGCAGGTATCTATGAGTTTAGATCCGAAGCCTTTTCCTCTAATTGAAGGTAGAAAATACATTTTTTGAAGCTCGCAGGTGTCTGCTGAATACTTCTCAAGGGGAGCAATGCCTGCTCCGCCTAACACTTTGTTATTGTGGGTTATAACGTAATAAAAAGATCTTGGCTTTTGAAAATTTTCAAACATTTGGTCTGTGGCTTTGTCTTCGTATGCTGTACCGGTTTTAGGAGCTCCCATCTCTAAAATCACATTTTTAATAACAAGAGCCAATTGCTCATTATCTTCTGGTTTTATTTCTCTAATGATAAACTCATTATTTGTCATTTATTACTGTATTTTTGCAAGAGCAATGTACCTAATTTTTAATCAACTTAGATGAAATATTCGTTATCTTTTCTACTTTTATTGATGCTACTAACAAGTTGTTCACTCACCAAACAACCTGTTTTTATAAAGGTAGATGATGTAAAGCTAGTCAGTCTTTCTTTAGATACAATTCGTTTGAAAGCTGCTGCTTTTTTTGAGAATCCAAATCATATAGGAGGTAAAATATACACAGATCAAGTTAAGATCGTTGTCAATGGAGCTGAGCTGATGCAAGTTTTTTCAAATGAGTTTACAGTGCCCTTAAAAGATAAATTTACAGTTCCTTTAGAGGTAAATATTCCAATCAAAGATATTTTAAAAACCTCCAATAAAGGGTTTTTGAATAATCTTGTAAACGCTGTATTGACGAATGAGGTAAATGTTAGCATCAAAGGAAATTTAATATATGTTGTATTTGGCTTAAAAAAAGAAATTTTAATAGATAAAACTGCAAACATTAAATTTTAAACTAAATTTGATTCAGTTTTTTGTAAAGTAGTATAAATATCAATCACGAAAAGTACATAAAAAGAGCGTTGTCAATCGCCAAAAAAGGGATAGGGTATTCACGTCCTAATCCTTCTGTTGGGGCAGTTATTGTATGGAACAATGCAATTATTGGTGAAGGTTATACTTCAAGCTATGGTGGAAATCATGCAGAAGTTAATGCGATAAATTCTGTAAAGGATAAAACACCTCTTAAAGAGGCAACAATCTATGTTACATTAGAGCCATGTTCTCATCATGGGAAAACACCTCCTTGTGCAGATTTAATTATTAAGTATCAATTTAAGAAAGTAGTAATTGGTTGTATTGATTCCAATAGGTTGGTTGCTGGTAAGGGGGTTGAACGTCTTAAAAAAGCTGGAGTTGATGTTCTTGTGGGTGTTTTAGAAAGTGAATGTCTCTATCATCATCGACGATTTTTTACGGTTCAAGAAAAAAAAAGACCCTATATTATCCTAAAGTGGGCAGAAACAAAAGATGGTTTTATCGCGCCACTTTCAAAAGAGAAGCAACAACCTGTTTGGATTTCTAATCAATATTCACAGCAACTTGTGCATCAATGGAGAAGTCAAGAGCATGCAATTATGGTGGGTACTTCTACGGTGATTGATGATAATCCAACATTAAATGTTAGAAGTTGGTCTGGTCAAAACCCTGTTAGGATTGTGTTGGATAGAAGCTTGAGGATTCCAAAAACAGCGACTATTTTTGATAAAAGTGTCCAAACAATAGTGATCACAGAAGTAGGGGCAAAGCCTCAACAATATGATAAGAATCTTATTTTTGAAGAAATTTATTTTTCAAAAAACATTGCCATTCAAATCTGTGAAGTACTGCAAAAAAATAAAATTCAATCTGTTATTATAGAAGGTGGCTTACAAACGTTACAGACCTTTATAGATGAAGATTTATGGGATGAGGCAAGAGTTTTTGTAGGTGATAAAGAATTTAAAGAAGGAGTGCCATCTCCAAAATTGAACAGGGTAACAAATGAAGAAATGAATCTCCATACAGATGTTTTAAAAAAATACAGAAATGATTAAAAACATCATTTTCGATTTTGGTGATATTTTTATCAATTTAGATAAACAAGCAACTTATAGAGAATTGAAAAAATTAGGCGTTCCTCATATTTCTGACGAAATGACAATTATTGCACGTCAATACGAGAAGGGAATAATTTCTACGCAAGAATTTACAAATTTTTTTTCTTCTCAACTTGGAGTATCTGTTTCAGAAGTAATCGTTGCTTGGAATTCAATTTTATTGAATTTTCCAAGAGAAAGGTTCTTGTTTTTAAAAGAATTGTATGAAAATAAAAAATACAGGCTCTTTTTGTTGAGTAATACGAATGAATTACATATTTCATGGATTCAACAAAATTGGGGTTTTAATCGGTATATGGAGTTTAAAAATTGTTTCGAAAAGTTTTATTTGTCACATGAAATTAAGTTAAGAAAACCAAATAAAGAAATTTATGAGTTTGCTTTAAAAGAAAATAATTTAATCGCTGAAGAGACATTATTTATAGATGATTTGGAGGAGAATACAGCGGCTGCTAGTACTTTAGGTATCCATGTTTGGAATTTAATTCCAAACCAAGAAGACGTATCACAATTATTCATTAAAAAACAATATTTATTTTGATTTATTTATTTTTGAGCATTCTTTTTTCAACAGGTTTATTTGTCATATTTAAATACTTTGGTATCTATAAAATAGAGACGTTAAAAGCAATTGTAGTCAATTATATGGTCGCTTTCACCCTGGGGTTTATATCATCAGAAAAAACAATCACTATTACAGAGATTCCTAATCAACCGTGGTTTTATGGAGCAATATTTTTAGGAGCAATGTTTGTGTCAATATTTTTTGTAATGGCAATTACTGCTCAAAAAAATGGAATTTCTGTCGCTTCGATCTCTGGAAAAATGTCTGTCGTTATTCCGATATTTTTTGGTGTCTTACTATACGGTGAATCTATTAATCTACTTAAGATAACTGGAATTATAATAGCCCTAATTGCAGTGTACTTGGCATCGATCAAAGAGGGTGAAAATGATGTAAAAAAAGGGCAATTATTATTTCCGATGTTGCTTTTTGTTGGATCAGGAATCATTGATACCTCTTTAAAATACATTGAGGAGCAATTTGTTCCGGTTGAAGAGGTAGCTGTTTTCTCAGGAAGCCTGTTTGCAATTGCAGCTTTTTTTGGATCTGTGTTATTAGGAATAAAAGCCCTGAAAAAAAGAGATTCTTTTGGATTTAAAAATATAATTGCTGGGATTATTTTAGGTGTTCCTAACTACTATTCCATAGTTTTTTTAATTAAAGCACTTCAAACAGATGGATTTGAGAGTTCTACTCTTTTTACTTTAAACAACGTAGCAATTGTAATTGTTTCGTCAATTGTAGGTTTAATTTTGTTTAGAGAGCGGTTTAGTAATAATAATAAAATCGGTGTCTTTTTAGCAATCATAGGAATTATTCTAGTTAGTCTCGCTTAATGTTATCGGATATTTATAAGACCTTAGAATCCCCCTCGAAAGAAACACTTTACAAAGAGAAAGCAAGTAAGTTTTTTGGTTATGCTTTCCCTGTCCAGTCTGAAAATGATGTAAAAGAGTGTTTGGAAGAATTGAAAAAAAAACATCATTCTGCACGTCACTTTTGTTATGCATATCAGTTGGGAATTACTGAAATCAGATACAGAGTAAATGATGACGGCGAGCCCAATAATTCTGCTGGAATCCCTATTTTCGGTCAAATTCAATCATTTGAGTTGACCAATGTTTTGGTGGTTTCTGTTCGTTATTTTGGTGGAACAAAATTGGGTGTTGGAGGGTTGATTTCTGCTTATAAATCTTCTGCAAAAATTACTTTAGAGGCTGCTAACATAATAGAAAAAACACTCAATGTTTTTTTAGTAATAACTTTCAATTATAATTTAATGAGCGCGGTAATGAGAATTATTAGAGAAAAGAAACTCGTGATTGTTCGTCAAAAATTAGAAATGAATTGTGAATTTGAGATTGCTGTTCGAAAAAATGATGCTGAGGCGGTTTTTCATATTTTTGATAATTTGTATCAGGTAAAAATTATCGATAAAAAGTAGTTTTTAAAATCATTTACAAGGCGCTAAACTTATTTTTAGGCTTTTAAACTTTTTAATAAATAATCAGGACAACTCATAGGTTTCATTGTGTTGCTATTGATGAAGGCCAAAACAGAGTTTCCTGTACAAATTAATTCGTTATTTTGATTTTTAATTTCATAATCAAACTCAATTTTTACAAGCGGTTTTTTTTTAAGAGTAGTTTCTATGGTTAATACATCATCATAAAGAGCAGATTTAATAAAATTACATTGTAATGAAATTACAGGTAGTATTATCCCATTTGTTTCCATGTTTTTGTAGGTAACCCCTAAAGAGCGAAGCCATTCCGTTCTTCCTAATTCAAAAAATTGAGCGTAATTTCCATGATAAACCACTCCCATTTGATCGGTTTCAGAATATCGAATTCTTGTTTTAGTAATAAATTTTTGCAATTTTATTAAATTTAAAAGTGAGGCATGTTACGTAAAAAATAATTAATAATCAATAGCAAATTAATTTTTTTATACTGAAATTTATTCACACTTTTGTGTAACCCTAAAGAATGGAAATAAAAAGCCATTTTTAAACAGAATAAAAAACTTTTAAATTTACTCTAACTAAATGACTTTAACTGCTGACTCAGTTTGGAATGAGTGTCTGATTTTTATAAAAGACAACATAAAACCACAGGCCTATAAAACTTGGTTTGAACCTATAAAGCCAGTGAAAATTTCAGGAGAAGCGTTAACAATTCAAGTGCCAAGTAAATTTTTTTACGAATGGTTAGAGGAACACTACATTAAATTACTTCGTGTTGCACTTGTAAAACAATTAGGAAATGATGCCAAATTGATTTACGATGTTAAAATGGAAAATAACTACAGTAGCAACAGACCTCAGATTGTAAAAATTCCAAGTTCAAACAGAGACCCACTCAAGTCACAGAAAGTTACGATTCCCTTAGAATCAAATAAAAGAGAATTGAGAAATCCTTTTGTAATTCCAGGATTACAAAAAGTAAAAATAGAATCACAATTAAATCCGAACTATAATTTTGTAAACTTTGTAGAAGGTGATTCAAACCGATTGGCTCGATCTGCTGGAATGGCAGTCGCTAGTAAACCGGGAGGAACTTCTTTCAATCCATTATTAATATATGGAGGTGTTGGTTTGGGTAAAACACATTTGTCGCATGCAATAGGTGTTGATATCAAAGATAAATACCCAGACAAAACAGTGTTGTACATTTCCTCCGAAAAATTTACACAACAGTTTATAGATTCTGTAAAATCGAATACAAGAAATGATTTTATCCATTTCTATCAAATGATCGATGTATTAATTATTGATGATGTTCAATTTTTATCTGGTAAAGCAGGAACACAAGATGTTTTCTTCCATATTTTTAACCATTTACATCAAAATGGTAAACAGGTAATTTTAACATCAGATAAGGCGCCCGTAGACATGCAAGATATAGAACAGCGTTTATTGTCACGTTTCAAATGGGGGTTATCAGCTGAATTACAAGCACCAGATTTCGAAACAAGGATTTCCATTTTGCAAAATAAATTGTTTAGAGATGGCGTGCAAATGCCAGATGATATTGTAGAATACATCGCAAAGAATATAAAATCGAACGTAAGAGAATTAGAGGGAGTCATCATCTCTATGATTGCTCAAGCCTCTTTTAATAGAAGAGAATTCTCACTAGAATTGGCAAAACAGATTGTAGATAAATTTGTTAAAAATACCAAGAAAGAGGTATCCATAGATTATATTCAGAAAGAGGTGTCCAAATATTTTGATATGGATGTAGCGACACTTCAATCCAAAACTCGTAAACGCCATATTGTACAGGCGAGACAATTAGCAATGTTTTTTGCAAAAAGATTGACTAAGACCTCATTGGCAAGTATAGGCAATCAAATTGGACAAAGAGATCATGCTACGGTATTACACGCTTGCAAAACCGTCGACAATCTTACAGAAACTGACAAGCAGTTCAGAAAGTACGTTGATGACCTAACCAAAAAATTGACTTTCTAAACGAGAATCTATACTTGAAAGGGCCAGCACCTTCTTGTTCCTATACGATTAATGTATGCAAAAAATATTGATGGTTTGTTTAGGTAATATCTGTCGTTCACCATTGGCGGAAGGTATTTTAAAATCTAAAGTCAGTCCTGAGAAAATTTTTGTAGATTCTGCAGGTACAGCTTCCTATCACATTGGAAATAAACCTGACATACGTTCTATCAATGTAGCAGCTAGTTATGGACTGGATATTAGTAGTCAAAAAGCTAGGAAATTTTCAGTAAAAGACTTTGATCAATTTGATATCATATATGTTATGGATCAGAGTAATTATGACCATTTGCTTTTGTTGGCCAGAAATGATCAAGAAGCTAATAAACTGAAATTAATTTTAAATGAATCTCATCCCAACCAGAATCGGAGTGTGCCAGACCCGTATGATGGGCAACGTTCAGGTTTTGAAGATGTTTATTTGATGTTAGATGAGGCCTGTGAATGTATAATTAAAAAAATAGAAGATGCTCGGTAAACTTTATTTGATTCCAACCACTCTTGGTGAAACAGAGCCATTAGAAGTAATGCCACTGTCTGTTAAAAAAGTTGTTGAACAAATTGATTATTATATTGTTGAAAATGAAAAATCAGCAAGAAGATTCATCAAAAAAATTTCACCAAAAAAGTCACAGCCCTCACTCCATTTAATGTTGTTAGATAAATATGCAGAAGAAATAGAGACGCTGAGGTACCTTGATGTTTGTAAAGAAGGGGTACATGTAGGTTTGTTATCTGAAGCGGGAGTTCCTGCTGTTGCAGATCCTGGCGCAACTATTGTTAAAATGGCACATCAGAAAAATATTCAAGTAGTTCCCTTGGTTGGCCCGAGTTCAATTTTAATGGCGATGATGAGTTCTGGAATGAATGGACAAAATTTTGCTTTTAATGGTTATTTACCTATTGAAAAAGGAGAACGAAAGAGAGCCATTAAAGAGTTAGAACGTTTGTCCAAAGATAGAAATCAATCTCAAATTTTTATAGAAACTCCTTACAGAAATGAAAAAATGTTTAGTGAGCTAAAGGCATCTTTAGCACCTACTACCTGTTTGTGTATTGCGGTAGATATTACTTTGCCATCAGAATATATTAGAACCTTTTCTATCAAAGAATGGAAACATCAACAACCAGATTTACATAAAAAGCCAGCAATTTTTATCATCCAAAAGTAACTAAACCTTGGCGTTTCTGTCCGGTTCGATATCAGAAACATCGTACCCTCCAAATTTTCTTAAGTAAGATTCAATAGAAGATCCATACGCATCAGAAAAATTTAAAGTTCCATTGCTTCGTAGGAATTTTTTTACATTTCCAGCCCCGCTTAGATGCGCAGCAGCTAATATTCCTGAGGTTGTAATGGTAATTCCATTGATGGTTTTACCAACAGATCGTTGAATGTCTTTTCTTAAAATCCATTTATTCACTTTACACAACGCTTTAAAAGCTTTTTCTTGTAATTCAGGATCGTTTAAAAATGCTTTTGTATTGTATATTTTAAATCTGAGTAAGGTTGTTTTTCCAAATTGATATTTCCCTAGATATCCTAATGTGTTCACTGCAGTATATCTACTTTGCGATTCCTTGAAACCGAGTGCTTCTTTAAAACCAACGAAGTCTTTTTCTAGATAAGGAATATTGTAAGTGAATAATTTTGGGGTGTCAACTTTGTAAGAAGTGTTTGTTTTTTTGTCAACAGTTGTCGCATTGATAAACCCTAAAAATGCGATGCTAAAAAATAACTTTCTTTTGATATATGAAATCTTTCTGTTTTGCGGAGGCAAATGTACGGTCAAATTTTAAATATGCTGAGTATCAATATGTTAAATTTTATTAAAAATACAGATAATGAAACTTAAACTGTCCTTTTGTGTTAATTTCTAGGGTAGGTGCCGGAATTTTTATGAAGTTTACAACAGAAAAGACAGATTTTAAGAAATTTGATTTTGTCTTAATTTTAGTCAAATCCAAATCTAGACTGAGATAAAACTGTCTGTATGGGGTGTAAAGAATTGATTTTGTTGTATTTCCATAAAGCATTTCTTCTGCCCCATAGCCTAGGGCAATATTCAACCACTTGGGAAAAGCGCCTTCTTTATTGAAAGACCAAATATTTGCTGAAAGCCAGTAGGTTTGGCCATTATAATCTTTCAAAACTTGTTGAAAATAGTGTTCACCTAATGTAGTTGGTCTTAGTTTGGCAAAAGGAGTTTGATGAAAAGAGTATTTTACTGAAATACGTTGTTCCTTCCACAATAATTCTTGACCAATTAAGAATCCTGTTCCTGCAATATTTGCAATAAAATCAGATGGTGAGGCACCCCATTCTTCTGAAAAGCCATCCAATATTTCAACAGAAGTTAAGAAAATAAGTCCCAAACTTGCCCCATAGATCAATTGATTTTTTTTAGACACCCCCGCCCAATTCAAAGCATCCATTCCTATTTTACCAACATGATAAGACGTCATAAAGTGACCAACCTTGTCCATTTGTTTCCATTGAGGATAGTCGTTTTTTATATGAAAACTACTTTTAGGATATTGCTTGTACCAGAGCTCATTAAGGGAAATCAATGCCCCGCTCGCCAAAACACTTTCACTAACAATGATAGCATTTCTTCTTTTGGTGTGTAAACTATCTGATTTTTTATAAAAAGATGAATTTTGAGAGCATAAAGCAAAAGAGAATAGTAAAAAAAATAAAAGGGGATATTTTTTGATCATTATTTTCTTATGCGTTGTTTATCGAGCCACTTATGATATTTACTTGCGTTTTTGTTGTGTTGTGAAAGAGATTTGGTAAAACTATGATATCCTAATTTTTCAACATTTACACACATATATAAATAATTATGCTTTTGTGCATTTAATACTCCGTCAATTGAAGAGATATCTGGCATCGCAATCAAAGTTGGAGGGAGACCTCTATTTTTATAGGTATTATAAGGTGAGTTAATTTCTAAATCGGAATTCAATACTCTTTTTACTTTATAATTTTGGCCTTTATTTTCTCTAATACAATAAATGATTGTAGGGTCTGCTTGTAAAGGCCAATCTTTTTTTAATCTATTTAAATACAGACCGGCAACAATAGGTCTTTCTATTTCCTTTGAGGTTTCTTTTTGAACAATTGAAGCTAGGGTAATTACTTCCGTTACAGATAAGTTTAATTTGGCAGCTTTCCTTCGTCTACTTGGGTTCCAAAAACGCTGGTATTCTTTAAAAATTTTATCTCTAAATTTTTTTGGTGATGTGTTCCAATAAAACTGATAACTATTCGGAACAAAAATCTGTAAAACTGATTTTTCGGTTAAGTTATTTTTTGATAAAAAAAATGGTTCTTTGAATGAGTTTAAAAGCGAAATTGAGTCTGTCTCAAGTTGTTGTGCAATTCTACCTGCTAATTTTTCCAGCGTATCTTGATTGTTGAAAGATAATTTTATTGGAGTTTGATTCCCGCTTCTCAATAAGTTTACAAGGTCATTGTTAGACATATTTTCGTTTAAAACATATCTTCCGCTTTTTGGTTTGGTAAAGCCTTTTTTTTCTGCGACCCAAAGAAATCCATCTATATTGTTGGATGTTTTTGATATTTTATTGCGAATATCCATTAGATTATCATTGGAGAATACAAAAAGTACAGTGTCTTTAACAATGGATTTTCCAAATATTTTTTGGTAGTAGTTGTATCCTGTAAACCCACCCAACAAAAAAAGAAGCCCAACCGCGATAGATGTTTTTTTCTTAAGCATTGATTTAATTTTAATGAAATACAAAATTAGTCTTTTATCAATTGAAATAAAATTTCATGTTTAAATGTTCCCCCCGATAAAATCCAGTCTTTTTTTATTCCTATTTGTTTGAAATGATGTTTCCCGAAGAGTGACATACTTTTGATATTGTCTGAAGAGATATTCACATACAATTGATGCAGATTTAAATGAGAAAAACAATAATTGATTATCATGGATAGTGCTTCAGATGCAAAGCCTTTTTGTTGAAATTCGGGATGTATTAAAATACCAATTCCAGCTCTTAGATGTTGCGGGTTGAAATCGAATAGATCAATCATTCCAACTTGTTTTTTTGTTGATTTTTCTTCAATTAACAAACGCAATTGTTTTGTGTCAAAAATATCTAAATGGCTATTTTCTATGTATTTTTTTAAAATATATCTTGAAAAAGGAGCTTGAGTGTGGCTAACTTCCCAGAAAGCTTCATTATTTTCTATTTGAAATAAAAATTCCAAATCTTCAAGTTCTAGTGCTCTTAAAGTTAGATTTTGTCCTTTGAGTGTCTGCATTAAATTGTGATATTTCCTTTAAAAACAGCTTTTGCGGGCCCTTTTAAGAATATATTTTTATAAAGACCATTTTCTTCTGAGAATGAAACTTCTAAGGTTCCGCCTTCAACAGGGAGTGAAATTGAATTATTAGTTGTTTTTTGTGTTTTATGCATTGCTATAGCCACAGCTGTAACACCTGTTCCACAGGATAATGTTTCATTTTCTACTCCTTTTTCATAGGTTCGAACTCTGAAAGTAGTTGCGTTAATTTGTTCAACAAAATTTACATTACTTCCTGGGTCTTTATAGGAATTTCTAATTTCTTTTCCTTTTTCAAATACAGGAAAATCATCTAAATTATTTACCAGTTCAACATGGTGTTGGGTACCCGTGTGGGTGAAAATTGAATTTTCCTGGACCTTAATTTCATTTACATCGTTCATTTTTAAAGAAACGATCTCATTTTCAATTTTTGCAAAATGAGCACCATCATGTGCGATAAAATTTGTTTCTATGTTTATGATTTTTAAATTTTTGGCAAAAGCAACAGCACATCTTGCACCATTACCACAAAAAGTTTGACTTCCGTCAGCATTCATGTAGACCATTTTAAAATCAAATTCTGGGTCATTCTCAATTAAAATAATACCATCTGCTCCGATACCAAAATGCCTATCACAAAGGTTGGATATGATAGTTGTATTTGATTTTGGAAAGATGTTTGTTCTGTTGTCTATCATCACAAAATCATTTCCAGTTCCTTGGTATTTGTAAAATGCTATATTCATGAATGCAAATATAGGTATTTAAACAATAAAAAAGGGTTGTTAAAAAGTGGTTAAACTCAGTTAAAGACCTGTTAAACTAATTTTTTGAATATGTTAAAAATGTATATTTGAAAAAAAAATAATTATGCAAACAATGAAAAAAATAATAGGTTTTTTAGCGATCGCAATCTTAGGAGGATTTTGTTCTTTAGGCGGGTATCATTTATTCTACAATGATTCAGTTCCTACTGAAAAAAGACTTCCAGAATCTGTGCATATGATTTCTACAAATTATACCCCAGCCGTTCACAAAATAAATGCTGTTGCTAACTCTGTAGATCTTACCACTGCAGCCGAAAATACTGTAAACTCAGTTGTACATGTCAAAAACATATCTGTTAGAAGTCAAGTGAATCCGATAGATTTTATTTTTGGTAATGGAGGAGGTGAGAAACAATATGAACAGATAGGTACGGGAAGCGGTGTAATCATATCTCAAGATGGATATATTGTTACGAATTATCACGTAATCGCTGGAGCTACTCAAATCGAGGTCACACTAAATAATAGACAAAAATACCCAGCAGAGTTGGTAGGGAGTGACAAAGAAAATGACATTGCTCTGTTAAAAATTGAATCCGATGAAGTGTTGGCTTATATCCCATTTGCGAATTCAGATACTATAAAAATAGGAGAATGGGTTTTAGCAGTAGGAAATCCTTATAATTTAACGTCTACAGTTACTGCCGGTATTGTCAGTGCCAAAGGAAGGGATTTAGAAGGTAATAGAAATATAGACTCTTTCATTCAAACAGATGCAGCTGTGAATCCAGGAAATAGTGGAGGAGCTTTGGTCAATACTCGAGGAGAGTTAGTAGGGATCAACACGGCTATTTCCTCTAGGACAGGTTCTTTTGTGGGGTATTCATTCGCAGTTCCATCGAATATTGCCAAGAAAATTATAGATGATTTATTGGAATTTGGTGCTGTACAAGAAGCAATCCTTGGCATACAAATAGATCAACGAAACGAACAGATTGATGGAGTTCGGATTGCAGTTGTGAATGATGATGGTGGGGCAAAAAAATCAGGTTTAAAGGCAGAGGATGTCATCAAAAAAGTAAATAATGTAAAGATTTCCAAATTTTCTGAATTAAGAGGACAATTAACTGCAATGAGGCCCGGAGATTTTGTTGATATAACCATTGATAGGGATGGTGAGTATCTTACTAAAAGAGTGGAGCTTGGTAAAAAAAATCTTTTCATCTCTGAAACACTGGGGGTTTATTTAAAAGATTTGACTCCAAAAGAGTTGAAAAAACACAAGCTCTCTGGGGGTGCAAAAATAGTGAGTAATCAAAATAAAAACCTAGATTACTATGGCGTTGAGGACGGATACATTATTACAAAGGTGAATAAAAAGGTGGTTTTGAATGCAAGAGAGGCAGTAAAATTAATAGATGCTTCCAACCTAAGAAGAGCTCCTATTTATTTAGAAGTGATCAATCTGAGTGGAGAAGAAGAACGCTATGCTTTTAGGTAAATAAGTTTAGCTCATACAAATTGTAAAACCTTGATGATGCATCAAGGTTTTTTTATTTACGAAAACTTTACGAAATCGATTTCGTATTTTTGAAAAAAGAAATACTTTTGAAGAAAATTTAAAAACATTTATATACATATGTCATCAATATTAAATTACGAAAAAGAGGTTTCAGAACAGGCTATTAATAGAAGAACTACGATCGAATTTATAACGATTGTTAACGATTTATGGTATGAAAAGTCCATAGAGTTGGTTTTATTTAGAAATTCTCTAGTTGATAAAAGAGCAAGTGAAGTTTTAAATTTGATAAACTATGCAAAAGAATTTATTGAGAAACCAATTTCTATTCAAGATGCGCTACAAATTGCAAAAGCCCTCCAGCAAATAAAGCTTCCGTCCTCTAAATTAGACATTGGAAAATTAGCCTATGAGTGTTATTTAAGTCCTAAAATGGCTACTAATAAGGTTCAATTTGTAAAGAAAAAATTAGAAAAAGCAATTACTTCACTCGAGATTCAACCCAAAGATGTTGTTCTATATGGTTTTGGTCGAATAGGTCGTTTATTGGCTAGAGAATTGATGTCTAAAATGGGTAAAGGCTCTCAATTACGTCTCAGGGCAATTGTAACTCGAGGAGAAATTACACCAACAGTTTTGTTAAAAAGAGCCTCATTATTGAGTGTAGATTCTGTCCATGGAGATTTTTTAGGAACTGTTCAAATAGACAATGATCGTAAAGCTTTAATCATCAATGGAACGACTGTCTATATGATTTCTTCAAATCAACCTGAGGATATTGATTACACAGCATATGGAATTAAAGAGGCTTTAATTATCGATAATACAGGAGCATTTACCGATAAAATTGCTCTCAGCAGACATTTAAAAGCAAAAGGTGCAAGTAAAGTACTTTTAACGGCTCCTGGAAAAGGAATTCCAAATATTGTTCACGGTGTAAATCACAAACAATACCATCCAGATACAGATGATATTTTTTCAGCGGCATCCTGTACTACAAATGCAATTACTCCTGTTTTAAAGGTGTTAGAAGATAATTTTGGAATTCATAAAGGGCATTTAGAAACGATTCATGCCTACACAAATGATCAGAATTTAGTAGACAATATGCATCGTAAATATAGAAGAGGAAGGGCAGCAGCCTTAAATATGGTGATCACCGAAACAGGAGCAGGAGTAGCTGTTTCTAAAGCGATACCAGCTTTGGAAGGTAGACTAACCTCAAATGCAATTAGGGTCCCAGTACCAAACGGATCTCTGGCAATTTTAAACTTACAATTAAGAACAAAGGTCTCAAAACGGAGTGTAAATTCATTATTGAAAAAATATGCTTTAGAAGGAGATTTGGTAGAGCAAATTAAATATTCCATGGATAATGAATTGGTTTCCTCAGATATTGTTGGATCGACCGCTCCTTCCATTTTTGATAGTAAAGCAACAATAGCAGATAAAGAAACTATTGTCATCTATGTATGGTATGATAACGAATATGGGTATTCACATCAAGTAATACGTCTGGCCAAATACATAGCAAAAGTGAGAAGGTATACCTATTATTAGTAGCTTTTTGATATTCATTCAAGAATGGATGAACATTATATAGGCTGTTTAGTTCTTAAAAATATACTTGTTGTGATATAATCCTTTGCTAAATTTATTGAAAAGACTGATGAATTCGTTCATAAAATAGCGTTGTGATTATGATGAATTTTGTATTTATTATACTATTTTTGAAGCTATACTTAATTTTTTTAGATTGAAATAGAATAACTAATTAGCTTCATGACAATTCAACAAAAAATAGCACAACTTCGCGAAGAATTAAATCAGCATACCTATAATTATTATGTACTAGACAATGCCACAATTTCAGATTTCGATTTTGATATTGCTCTTAAAGAATTAGAAAAGCTAGAAGAAGCCAACCCTGAATTTTTTGACGCAAACTCTCCAACTCAACGAGTAGGGGGTGAAATTACCAAGAATTTTATAACGGTTACTCACCAAAATAGGATGTATTCATTAAGTAATTCTTACTCTAAAGAAGATTTATTTGATTGGGAAAAACGGATTCAAAAAATGTTAGGAACAACTGACATTGAATATACCTGTGAACTCAAGTTCGATGGAGCCTCGATCAATCTTACCTACGAGAACAATCAATTTGTTAAAGCAGTGACAAGAGGAGATGGTTTTCAAGGAGATGATGTTACTGCAAATATCAAAACAATTCGATCGATTCCATTATCGTTAAAATCTGACTTTATGAGCAATTTTGAAATTCGAGGTGAAATTATTTTACCTCTAGATGGTTTTGATAAAATGAATAAACAACGCTTGGCAGAGGGAGAAGAAGAATACAAAAATCCAAGAAATACAGCTAGTGGTAGTCTGAAGTTACAGGATAGTGCAGAGGTAGCCAAGCGCCCATTAGATTGTTTGTTGTATCAGGTGGTCACCTCAGAAAGGAGGTACAAAACACATTACGAGAGTTTGGAGAATGCTAGAAAAGTAGGGTTTAAGGTTCCTAAAACAATAGTTTTGGTAAATTCTATAGAACAAGTTTTCGATTTTGTGAGTATTTGGGATTCTAAAAGACATGAATTACCTTATGAAACAGATGGTGTAGTTATCAAAGTAAATAATTTACAACAACAAGAAGAGTTGGGGTATACGGCAAAATCTCCTCGTTGGGCGATTGCCTATAAATACAAAGCTGCACAAGTCTCCACTGTTTTGCGCCAAATCACATATCAAGTTGGTAGAACTGGAGCAATTACACCTGTAGCAAATTTAGAACCTGTTCAATTGGCAGGAACAATTGTCAAACGAGCATCACTTCACAATGCAGATCAAATAAAAAAATTAAACATAAGAATAGGGGATACTGTTTTTGTAGAAAAAGGAGGAGAGATCATTCCGAAAATAATAGCAGTAGATTTTACAAAAAGACCCGAAAACTCCCAACCTACAGTGTATGCAACTCACTGTCCAGAATGTAATACAGAATTGATTCGAACCGAAGGAGATGCAAAACATTATTGTCCGAACGAATTTGGTTGTGCTCCTCAAATTACAGGAAGAATTCAACATTATATAAGTAGGAAGGCAATGGATATTGATGGACTAGGGGGAGAGACGGTAGATCTTTTAAGAAAAGAGGGACTGATACAAAACTATGCAGATTTATATAATTTAAAAATCGAGCAAATAATTCCTTTGGAAAGAATGGCCGAGAAATCAGCAGAAAATATAATTATGGGAATTGAAAAATCAAAACAAATCCCATTTGAAAAAGTATTATTTGCGTTAGGGATCCGTTTTGTTGGGGAGACGGTCTCCAAAAAACTAGCAAAACACTTTACATCGATAGACAACCTTATGATATCAACTTTTGAAGAGCTAATCGGTGTTGATGAAATAGGGGATAGAATTGCACAAAGTATTATTGATTTTTCATCCGATTTAAGGAATATTCAATTGATCAATCGCTTAAAAGCGGCTGGAATTCAATTGGAGGTTTCTCAAGAAAATTTAAAAAATCAAACAGAGTTATTAAAAGGAGAGGTCTTTGTAGTATCAGGGATTTTTTATCAGTTGACAAGAAATGAGCTTAAAAAAGCAATTGAAGATAATGGAGGTAAAGTAAGTTCGTCAATATCAAAAAAAACAAGCTTTGTTGTTGCGGGAGATAATATGGGGCCGAGTAAATTGATCAAAGCGCAAGATTTGGGGATAGAAATAATTTCTGAGCAAGATTTTCTAAATAAGATCTCTATTGATTAAAGATTGTTTCTAATTAATGATTCGTTAGTAAAAATTTGAAAAAACTAGTATACATATATGTATTCGTCTATTCATTGATCTCTTTTTCTCAAAAAAAAGAAATAGACTCCCTATCTACAAAAACAGAAGATTACGTTTTTGTAAAACCAGGAGATACTATAACTGTAAATTTGAATGAGTTTTCACTATTACCAAAACAGAAATTCAAGACTAAAAAGGATATGCGTTATTATTTATGGTTTCGTAGAAAAGTATTTAAAGTCTATCCATTTGCAAAACTAGCTTCCCAAAGACTCGATTCTCTCAATTTAAGATTAGAAAAAATTCCCTCTAAAAGAAAGAGAAAAAAATACATAAGATTAATCCAGGAATATATGGAAGGAGAGTTTACGGATCAAATTAAAAAAATGACCAATACGGAAGGTCGTATTTTAATCAAATTAATTCATCGTCAAACAGGGAAAACTGCCTTTCAGAACATCCGAATTCTTCGAAGTGGCTGGAATGCTTTTTGGTACAATACAACTGCAAATGTTTTTAAGCTCTCTTTAAAAACAGCATACCATCCAGAAACTGTAAATGAAGATTTTTTAATAGAAAATATTCTTCAACGTGCTTTTCAATTAGGGGAACTTCAAATGCAAGAATCAAAATTAAACTTCGATTTCATTAAAATAATAACTGCTAGAAAGGCAGTTATTAATGTAGACGAATATAAATTGATGCTTGACAAGATGAGAAAAAAATGGAATAAAAAGCAACAAAAGAAAAAGAAACAATAGCCATTTGTTTCGGGAGTTTAAACATAAATTTGTCTAATAAACAGATTTAAATAACACTTATTTATACGCTCTAGGTCTTTTAAACAACTGATTTTATTTCAATTCTCTGTTTTCCATCAGCTTTATTTATTACCATTTCATTCATGACTTCGAAAGGTTTTTATGTTGAACATTTGCCATGTTAAGAAATAAGACACACGATTTATAGAATATATTTTAAAAAAAAAGTTTATTTGTAAAAGTCTAGCACTAATTGATTTAGGTGTTTGTTTAATTTTTTTTTAAAAAAAGGTTGAATAAATAGTTGTGGGATTAAAAATGGGGTGTATATTTGCAGCCGCTAAGCCGGATATGGCGAGCTATATAGAAGTTCATTGATAAGTTGTATTGTTTTAGAGAGTTGAATAAGAGTGTTTAGATTGTT